>Ga0123342_1003988_pt1 | contig 23087 bp, 17 predicted proteins | sample Turbeawhitnodule_FD_89960 | JGI IMG/M metagenome (GOLD analysis project Ga0123342, IMG submission 89960) | Root nodule microbial communities of legume samples collected from Mexico - Turtle bean Mexico white nodule | ecosystem: Host-associated > Plants > Roots > Nodule | place: Mexico: Nepantla... | reverse complement strand
TGCCCAGTGGCTTCTGGGGACTGGATGTAGCTCTTGGTTTAAGAGTGAACCAGTATAAACTGTTTGTGTATCTCTTTCTTCCCTTAAACTCATTTAAATTCAGTTGTTATTGCTTTGCTGGTAGAAACAACCGATTGTTTCGAAGAAACAACTGATTGTTTTTCCGGTGCTTTGCTATTTTGTGCTTTATATCTTGGCTAACCGAATTTCTGATTGAGTTTCATACAAAGGATTTTGTTCTAGCTGAAAAAGTTTTCAAAACCCCCTTTAAACAATTCACTTCCCCTCTCGTTTAAGGCCACATATTCTAACAAATTAAAGTATTCAAAATGGTTTGATTCTTTTCAAGTTTTCCAGCTAAATAAAGACTCGGCAAAATCATGAAAGTATAGCCTGTAATGGACCATTTAGTGTCCAAGTCCACGACAAAATCAAAGTTAGAGAGTCTTTTTAAAGTTACATTGTGAATCACCCTTAAAGAGAATTTTAATGTCCTCATTTCCCTTTGAGGTATATCAGGATCAACATCATGACTTGACAATGCTCATTCCCAATTTCTCACATACTCACCAAACTAACAACTTGGGAAATGTATGATCTAATGTATACAATCGTATACATAAAACTCTCCACTGCACTAACATAAGGAACACATGACATGTATTCCTTCTCCTCATCAATTTTAACGGTATTAATCTTTGAAATATATAAAGACTTTGTCAAATGTGTGCTTGCAAATTTTGATCGTTTCATCCAAAAACTTCTCAACATCTTTTCGATGTGCTTTATTTGACAAAAAAAAAGAGCTTCTTTTGAACTCGCCCCTCTTGATCTTCATTCTCAAAATAACATCTGCTGTAACCATATCCTGCATCTCAAATTCACTTCCTAGTATGAACTTCAACCTTCTAATCCCTACCCCAATTTGAGGTGCAATCAACATATCATATACTCGCAACATAGGTAGAAAAACCCACAATTATAGACACATGGATCATAGGGACTTCTATTTTACCCCTAAGAGACAACAAACTAATTAAACCTCTTATTTTTGAATACATAATCCTCTTTACCTCGTACCTCAAAGCCTTCCGGTTAACATATAAATAATTTCTCCTCCAAGTGGCCATAGAGGAAAGTCATCTTCACGTCCAACTATTCAAGCTCCATATCTTCACTTGCTAAAGTAAGCAAGACCTTGATAGACATGTTCTTAGAAACCAAATATAATATTGCATTACAATCAACACCTTCCTTTTGATTTTAGCCCATAGCTATGAAACGAGCTTCAAATAAGACAAAAGTTGATGTAGACATGATATCAAATGCTTTATTGTTAGTACTTTTTCCTAATGTAAATGCTTTTACAAATGTACTACTATCAAACATTATTCTCAATAGGAGAATTACCACACACTCTTCCATTAGATTCTAACATAGTTGTTCCACTAAATATTCTAATGTCATGCCTAAAAGCAAGTACTTCATTCATCATACGACCTTTAATCACTCTTAAGATCCACATGTAACCAATAATGCTCTTACCTTGATGTTATCTTACCAACTCCCAAGTCTCATGTTTTTTGCAACAACTACATCTCTTTATGCATGATCAAAATCCAATTGTCATCCTCAACATAAATAATTGCCTCATGAAATGTAGTTGGTTTAGATGACTCAACCTCCTTCATCACAACTAGTGCATAAGCAAGGGTACCATCAAATTCATATCTCTTAGGCTAACATCTTTGTCTTTGAAATCTTGAAATAAATATTTTATTATCTCGAATTCATTTTGCATTGCCATTAGACGGTTAGGTGACTTGTCTTTAGATACCACATGTAGATCAAATGATTCCTTCAAAGAGAACTCCACATGTTCTTGCACTCCCTCCAAAATTATAGCCACATCTACCAATTCCTTATTGGATTTACACCTCATAACATAGAATACATAAAAAAAAAAACATCTTTACTGATAATACCCTTTCCTAAGAACGTTACCAAGCTCTAAAACCTTTCATTCCTACTCCATAGCTAACAAACACCCCTTTCCTGGACTTGGGCTCAAACTTACCATCATCTACATGATAGTAAGAAGGCCATCCAAATACATTAAACATTGAGTAATCCACCGACTTTCCTTACCATACCTCAACTTGAGTCTTGAGCTCTACGGTAATAGATGGAAATAATTCACCTGAAAATACATTGTGCTCAGAAATTCATCTTAATAGCATTTGTTCAAATCTGAGTGTGACAATATACTTTGTCCTCCCTAACAAGGTTATGTACATCATTTTCGTGACTCCATTTTTGTGTGGAATATGAAAATAGTTAAATATCTCAAAATGCCTTTATCTTGATGGAAGTCATTGAAATCCTTATAGTAGAATTCCAAATTTATGTGTTCGTCCTTCGATGTTTAACCATTTTTGGATTCATTTAATCATTAGAAGCGTCAAATACTTAAAATTATTAAAGGCCTCTAATTTAATCCTTATTATGAATACTTATATGAACCTTGATAAATTTTTTATGGAACTTTTAATGGCTGCTAGAAATTCACAATTACATAGTCATACGTGCCTTCGTCTTGTGCAACATGTAGGAAAACTTTGTTTATACTACTTCTTAAACATACAATGTCACAAATATGGTAAAGTCTCCAACTTTTAGTTTCCAAACAATCTCTATTTCGACAAGATATGCATCCCTCTGTTAGACATGTGTCATAAACACATATGTTAGATTAAGTGCTTACCACTAGGCCAAAAATTATAGATAGTTAGGATACAACCCTTTTTACTTAATAGTGTATATGTCCAAGTATTACAATTCAATTGTGACTTGGCTCATCTGGCTTATGTTACAAGACAACTGACGAACCTTGCAACAATCTCCTACTCAACAATTGTCCAATCAATAATAAACTTTTTGCAACCATAGGATAATTGATGCAACCTGTAAACATTTTTCCCTCAACAATTGGCCTACTTGGAATCAAACTTGTAACCTCAACTTGAATACTAATTTTTGTACCTAATGCTTACCACTAGGATAAATACTATAGATAATAGTCAAAACACAACTCTTTCTATAATAGCCTAGTGACACAAATATCATGATTCAATTTTGACTTGGTTCACCTAATATATGTCATGATACAATTGATGCACTCTAAAATAGCATATGTCAAACTACACTAGCAGTTGAAACATAAAACAACATTGGGAGATATTTAGTTTTAAAGATGACCACAAATAATCCTCAAAGCAAATGTAAATTCCCTTCCTTAGGTCCTTGCACTCCTAAAACACTACTCCTTCCTTTGATTTGCATGACTCTACCCTTCACACCACATCAAAATCCCTTCATATCCGAAACACTAATGATATAAGATTATTTTTTAGCTCTAGATCATATATGACTTTGGTCAATGTACAAACTATGACATCATGAATCTTTATTTGTAAAGAGCCTATACTAATCACCTTGTAAGAAGCATAATTTTTTTTTGTCAAATTGTTTCCATTGTCAACTCATCAAACATGCACAACAAGTCTATCTTAGGAGACATATCAAAGGAACACGCAAAATTTAACACTCACTTATCATATGAATGTTCTCGTGAGATAACTATCAACACCAAATCATCATTAGGCGACTTCACCTTCTAAACTATAGTTGCTAACTGATCTTGTTTCCCTAATCTTCGACAATCCTTCTTCCAACATCCAAACTACTTAGAATATCAACACATCCAAACTTCTGATAACTTTTAGACAATTTTATGAATTCAAAAACAAATTTGTTTCCTATATAGATAAGGCATATTGGCCATTGTGTCTTGATCTAATACAATTTCTTACGTTGATTGTCTCAAGTCTTCATAAAGAGCATACGTTCTTATGGATATATTATGTTGACTATAAGATTGTATCTTGCTTAGTTTTAACATTCATTGATAAAATTATTTAGTAGATTTCAACAATATGATAAGTTAGTAGAAATTTCCACAATCATGGACTAAATGTATGAAGTTAAATATTTAATTTAATGTTTAAATCTTTCCTTTAAAATATATCATATTATTGTTTTAATTATTATATATTGTGTTTCAATTTTATATTACTTTTGTATTTTTAGGGCCTAATGGCATAATATGATAATATATAATAACATCACTTAATTATGGGACAATTGATAATATTATTATTTAATAATATGATACACAAAATATACATCATACATTTTTTTAATATACCATTACAACTTTTTCTAATACAGAGTATTGAAATAGAAAAAGGAAATATCATAAAATAGAGAGAGCAACTAAGAAAAATTAAAGAAGATAGAAAAAGGAAATGCCATAAAGGTGGACAGAAAAAAAAATTGAAGAGAAAAAAAAATGGAAAGTGTTATATTTAAGAAGATTAAAATAGTTTTTAATTAAAATTTTACTCAATTTTTAAAAGGAAAAACAATTAAGTATTATTTAGTTCATATACATAATGTATAATAATTTTTAAAAAGAAAGAAATGTGAAAACATTTAGTTAGGAATATTGTGTTAGTAAAATATCTTAGGCAAATATTTTTCTGATAATTGTTTTTTATCAGAAAGGAATGAATTAAATTAAGTGTGACATTTGAAGAACATGCCAAACCATGTGCACAAAGTAAGTGAGTTATTTTTAGAGTGTGCTTTCCAATTATAGAAAAGTAAAAAGTGTATAGTGTAAAACCTGTTGCCAGAACTGGATCGAGTAACAACACATGACGACTTGCAATGTCTTTTGGTAGCTTCTCATACATTAACTGCATCATATTGTGTTATGAAAAAAATGAATATCATTAGATGTATAAGAATTTTATATGTTATAATGTGTCTATAAAAGGACAATTGATGTTATGGTCCAAGAGGAGGTAGTAGAAAATCATGATGAAGCACAAATGAGCAACCCAATAGCAAGGAGCAAGTCCAAAACACATAACACCAAGCCTAAATATTTTGATGACTATGCATGCATTGTTAAAGGAAAAATAAAGTAATGGTTGAGAATCTCAATTAGAAAAGAGGAAAAAATAATATTTTCTGTAGTTGTTAGGGTCTCTCATAGGTTTGTTTTTTTTTTAGACATGTCCTTTTGGAATGTTTACTCTATTTTGCTATATGTATGAGAACCTTTAATAAAATTAATAGTAGAGAATTATTAAATCCTTTTATTATCTTTGGAAGAAGCCTAACCTGCAATATAAGCATTGAATTTTGGTGCTCTCGTTGAGAGACGAACTCAAGGAGGCACCATGCATGTGTCAAAAAGTGATTAAAAAATAGATTTCATTATGCAATTATTAGAAAGCAAGAAAACCTTCGAGGAAGCAATGATTACTTGCATAACCAATTTGGAAACCCAAATGGCACTTCAAATTGGAGTCCGAGAGATCGCAACTAACGATTCCACCTTTTAATCTTTTACTCAAACCTCTTTGAAACTGGATATGCCCCATTTTGATGGATCTGGACCATTAGCATGGATTTTCAAAATCAAGCAGTTCTTTGACTACCACCGAACTCCAGAGGACCAAAGGCTTCAATTGGCTTCTTTTTGCATGGAAAGAGCAACCCTCGCTTGGTTCCAGTGGATGCATGACTACAACCTAATCTCAATTTGGCAAAATTTCTTGCATGCCTTAGGGTTCGTTTCGCGCCGTAATACTATGAAGACCCAAAAGAAGTCATGTACAAACCTTACGAAACCTCAATCGTTTAAGAATACCAAAGTCAGTTGAATCGTTAGCAAATCATATCATGGGACTGCCTCTTCCCTTTTTCTTTGGTTGCTTTATTTCAAGTTTTAAGTCGGAAATTCGAAGAGAGGTGCAGGCCTTTCGAACGATATCGTTATCCCAAGCCGTAAGCTTAGCAAAATTACAAGAGGAAAAGTTTGTAGAAGCTTCAACCACAAATCGTTTTGTTTGTCTTTCTTCCTCCATTGCTAAAATCCCAACGTTTGTTAATACTTTTTGTCCCAACAAAAATTATGGACTCTTCTTCTCAAAAACCCAAATCGAACCTTAATCTGCTTGCCATCAAATGATTGTCCATTGCCATGCTTCAAAGCCGCCGTGAAAAAAACTTGTGCTACTATTGTGATGAATTTTATTGGCTTGGTCACAAATACAAGCGAGAGTTTATGTTGTTGATATTGGAACCCAATGACTCTAAAATGAATGGGATTGATTTGAATAACCTACTTCATATAGAGGACCCGATTCCTAATGAACCCGGTTCGACCGACCTGTCGGATATAAACTCGACCCAAAGTATACATGGATTGATGGGTCAATTAATGTTGGAATTGTAGGCTTTAAACAAGAGGGGGAGTGAATTGTTTATAAAAGATTTTCACAAATATTGAAGGTAAATTGATAGCCAATGAGAAATTAATGAAATAAAAATCAGTTCAACCAATTTCAAAACTGTTTTTAGTGTAATTCCAGAAAATCAACCAGTTGTTTTTACGAAACAATCGGTTGTTTATATCAGCAGTTTTAAAATCAAGCAAAAACAGATTTAAAGAGTGAAGGGATAGAATGATTCACACATGAAATTTATATTGGTTCACTCATAACCAAGAGCTACATCAGTCATCAGCTCACCACTGAGTATTCATTATGAAATCAAAAACCTGGACTACACAAACCACCCCAAAGTGGCAATCTTAAACCATTCAAGAATCCACACCACCTTTGGAAAATACACCACAGTTTTCAGAACAACCTCTAAAACTGCACAACACCAATTCATACAGAATTACAATAGTCAAGAAAGAAAGGAATGGAGTACACTCAAAGATTAAAGTACAATCAATACAGCATAGTCCTATTCCACTCTCAAGAATGATCCAAAGCTTTTTGATATCTTGGAAAACTAATTTGAATAATCTCACTTAGTTGAATTGTGACCAGGAGCGTAAAAGAACTTATTTAAACTCCAATCAGTTGGTTAAAGGATTTAGTATAGCAGCCAAAATCTGTTTAAATCATTTAAAGCAAATTAAAGCCACTTAATAGAATTCTGTTAAGGTTTTCAGAAAAAATAATCGATTGAAAATACGAAACAACCAATTGAATTGGTTTAACAACAAAGTCAAACAAATTCAAGCTTTTCCAAATTCTTTTCAAAATACTCTAAGTGTAAAACAATCGTTTGAATCGAAATTTCAACAGGTTAATTTTCCACTTTCTTTAGAAAACATTTTATTTTTCAAAAGAACTTGAATCAAGCAACCTTGGATCATAACTATGAGTGGATTAACAAATTCAAACCACACAAAACACATACACACACACAACAAGCAGCAGAGTCTTCAAGCAATCAACTTGGATTTGGAGACATCAAAGCCCATGTTCAACAATTAATTCCTCGGACCCTCAAGGTTTTGGGCCTTGTCAATGGTTCTTCAGTTGCGATCCCAGTGGACAATGGGAGAATCCACAATTTCATCCAAGATCACATAACCAAACTCTTAGGCCTTCAAGTTTCCCCAACTCAAAATTTTCATGTCCTAATAGAAAATGGAAATGAGCTCTCATGTTCATCTATTTGCAAACGGGTAGCATTACAATTGAGCCTTAACACATTTCCTGTTGATTTGTATACATTACCATTAAGTGGGGTCAAGATCGTACTAGGGATACAATGGTTGGCAATGTTGGGGTAGGTGTTAACCTACTATGAACAATTGACAATGTTTAGAGGGAAAATTAGTTGAACTCAAGGGACAAAACTGGACAATACCTCAAGAAGCCATTATACATCAAATCAATAGGATGATTGCTACCGATGGTATAACAAAATATTTTAGGTTAGAATTGCTTCCTTCCATAGAAGAGCTCCATAAACCTTTGTCTAGACCATAAATTGAGGAAATACTGAGTAGATACCCCCAATTATTTGAGGAACCACAGGGCCTTCCTCCTATTTGTGTGACTGATCATCACATTCCCCTCTTGGAGGGGTCAAATCTAGTGAATTTCAGACCCTACAAATATCCATATTTTTAGAAACATGAGATGGAACTTCAGATCAAAGAAATGATGGCTGAGGGAATTATTCAACGAAGTAACAATGCTTTCTCATCTCCAGTGCTGCTAGTACGAAAGAAAGATGGATCGTGGCGGTTTTATGTTGATTATATAGCTCTCAATGTGATTACTATAACAAATCAATTTTCCATTCCATCAATTGAAGAATTAATTGACGAACGCACGAAACAAATAAATATGATTTTTTTTTCAGTTAGCAATTGTATCAGTTTAGTTGTTTATAATTTTTTTATACCATGACAACAATTAAATTTATTTTTCAAGTTGATAATATTAAATTCAAAATTAAGCCTTCGAGTAAATTATTCAAAATTTCCGTTGTTGGATCAATTCTAGTAAATATTGTAATTTTTTTTGTAGCAGTATGCAAAATATTATAAAAAGTTTTGAATAGAGAAATACTTACGAACTCCATGGGACACAATGGTTTGGATTTACGCTTCAGGTACCACCATATTTAGATTGGACACAAGTGACACTCGAAAAACTTCTTTTTACACACATGAAGGTCAATATGAATTTTTCGTGATGCCCTTGAGTTGTGTAATGAGACTACTTCATTTCAGTCAATTATGAATATATTGTTTCAACCCTATTTGCGTAAGTTTGTTATAGTCTTCTTTGATGACATATTAGTGTATAGTAAGTCATTAGAAGACCATATCTCTCATTTGGATATTGTTTTCAATGCCTTATGATTAATCAATTTTTTCTCAAGAGGAATAAGTGCTTGTTTTCTTAGGAATCAATAGATTATTTGGGCCATATAATATCCAGGGATGGCGTTGGCTCAAATATTGAGAAAATTCGTGCAATGATTGTTTGGCCAACACCTACCACCATTAAACAATTGTGCGGATGTTTAGGGTTGACAGGTTTTTATCGAAAGTTTGTTCAACACTAAGCTTTTATTGTTGCTTCTCTCACTAACCTGCTAAAGAAAGACTCATTTACTTGGTCTGAAGAAGCACAACGATCATTTCATCAGCTAAAGGATGCTTTGACCAATGCTCCCGTGTTAATGTTGCCTAACTTCCAAGAGAATTTCATAATAGAAATAGTGCATTGAGGCAAGGGGTGGGAGCAATTTTGATGTAGAATAAACATCCAATTTTTTATTTCAGTAAGTTTTTTTCCCAAAGCTTCTTTCAACTTCTACATATGTCAGAAGTTGAATACAATCACCACAACTATCAGAAAATGGCGTACTTACCTTTTGGGCAGAAAATTCATCATTCATATAGATCAACATAGTCTTCAGAAATTGATGACGCAAGTGGTACAAATGCCTGAACAACAGTACTACTTTTCCAAATTGCTTGGGTACACTTATGAAATTGTGTATAAATCAGGAGCAACTAACAGAGTAGTTGATGCCTTAGGCAATATAGATAGGAGTTCATCACAAATGATGGGGTTAACTGGGCCACAAAGTGTCGAAGATACAAGAGACTTATAATGCAAATCCAGGACTCAAACAGTTTTACCAACAAGTGCTTTATTGCTCCGAAGAACATCTATTTAAAATTTGTTAAAGGAATACTCCTTTATCATGACAAGATTTACATTAATTTCCAATCCCCTTTTAAGCAAGTCCATTTGGAGGAATTTCATGCCATACCAATGGTTGGTCATGCTGAAATACATAGAAGTTATGGGCGATTGAGTGACCATTTCTTTTGGAAAGGAATGAAAAAAAGGCGTGGCTGAATTTGTTAATGGTTGTGTCGTATTTTAGCAAATCAAGTCACCTACACAACTACCCTATGGGTTATTACAACCAATTTCTCCTTCCACTGTAGTTTGGGAAGTTATATCTCTTGACTTTGTCACAGGGCTCCCTTCTTACCAAAATTATTCTATGATTTTAGTTGTTGTTGAAATATTTTCAAAGGAAGCTCATTTTGGCATGTTTCCAACAAACTTTTCAACTATTAAGGTTGTTGAATAATTTGCTTCCATGGTGCGCAAGTTATATGGCATGCCTAAAAGTATAATTTCTGACAGGGACCTTATCTTTTTGAGTAATTTCTAGAATGAACTTTTCCAAATGAGTGGCACAAAATTGAGAATGTCCTTAGCTTATCATCTGCAATGCGATGGGCAAACAGAGGCAATTAACAAAATGTTGGAGAAGTATTTGAGAGCTTTGGTGCATGCTGAAATGAAGTTGTATGAAAAATATTTAAATTGGGCAGAGTGGCACTACAACTCAACAAAGCATTCCTCCACTAGGGTTAGCCCTTATGAGATCGTTTATAATCAACTACCACCTTCGTTGCCCCAATAGTAACTAGTTGCAATGAGGTTGTGAATGTAGATTTTACAAAGCAACATGAGTTACTTGATAAGATATGTTTCAAATTGCTCAAAGCACAATTTGCCATGAAGTATTATGCTGATAAGAAAAGACTACCTTACCTCTTCAAAGTGGGTGATCAAGTGCTAGTCAAGTTGCGACCATACTGGTAGGTGACTGCAGGAAACTCTCAATTCTTAAAGTTGGCCCAACTTTATGGTCTTTTTCGCATTATCTAACAAATTTGGGAAGTGACATTTGAATTGGAATTGCCTCCAGGAGTTCAAATTCATTCACTTTTTAATGTTTCAAAGCTTAAATTATTCCATAATCAAGACGAGACACCTAAATTGGAACTACCATCGACAACTTTAAATAATCAACCTAAGTTGCAATCCCTTGTTGTACTTGATTGGCGAACTTCTATAGATTATGATGCAATAAAAGGATTAGTTCAGTGGCAAGGTTTGTACCTTGAAGACACCACTTGGGAGAACCTTGATACATTGCTTAAAGACTATCCAACATTGCACCTTGAGGACAATGTGTTTACTGAAGAGGAAGGGAATATTATGGTCCAAGAGGAGGTAGCAGAAGATCATGATGAAGCATAAAATGAACAACCCCATAGCAAGGAGCAAGCTCAAAAGACATAGCTCCAAACCTAAATATTTTGATGACTATGACTGCACTATTAAAGACAAAATGAAGTAAGATTGAGTATCTCAATTAGGACAGAGGGCAAAATAAAATTTCCTCAAGTTGTTAGCATCTCTCATAGATTTATTTCTCTATTGAGAGATGTCCTTTTGGAATGTTTATTCTATTTTGCTATATGTATGAGAACCTTCATTAAAATAATAACAGAAAATTATTCAGTCTTTTTATTATCTTTGGAGGAAGTCTAACCTACAATATAAACATTGCAATTTCTCAATCTAAAATTTTATAGAATCTCATGAAATTATCCAAATTTTATAGTATCTCACTAAAATTTCCTATGTTTCTTAAAAAGAACAAGTATAAATACATAGAATGTAACATTTGATCAGTGAAATTTTTCATGAAGATATAAAATACAATTTAACTCTTTTTCTTGATGTTTTATATTTGTCACATTTTAAATTTGTGTTAGATTATAAAAGAACACCCCAAGCTAAAACAAATGTACGTGAAAAAAATGTACTATTTCCCCTCCACTAACCTGTCGACCATTTGTGCCATGTCCATGAATAAGGATTTTACCAATCTTGATTCCTTTACAGCATGCTCTTAATGCATTTTCCATGCTTTCTCCACTAATGTTAAAGTAGTAGGAAAGAGTAATTCAATAAAAAAAATGGTTAATAAATAAATTTAATATTATTTAAACACCTAAATTAAAAAAAAAATGTAGAATAAAAATATATCATAAGGTAACACGACAAAAGTATTTACAAAAATTAAGGAATAGAATTGTTGTATATTTTCGAAGGTTAGACTGGATGAATTTTCAATGGTTAATAAATGAATTTTAAAGTAAAAAAAGTACTAAATGGTTATTTTCACTTATACAACTAACATTATCAAATTTGAAGGTGCAAATAGGCATTTATGGTTTGACCTTTTGCCTTTTAGTGCAAGAATTACTTCATAAGAGCAAGTTCTAAACTCAAATTCATGAAATATTTTTTGGCAATATATATGTATATAGAATTAAATAAATTATTTATGCAAAATATTTTAAAGGCGATAAAGAAAACACTTAAAATTATGTACCTTCTAATTACTGAAACTCCACACAACCTACTGCAGAAAACAACACCAGAATATACAGATCCTGCAGCAATAGGACAAACTATGACACTTTAACCTTATTTTGTTGATGATATTAGCAAGTATATTATAATAAACGTATTTGAGAAAATATATAAAATTTTAACATGTGAAAAATAATTTTTTCCCCAAGAACAAAAGGTTTTCTAATGACTTCAGAATGTGAGGAGTGCACAAATATAAATTCATAAAAGAATCATCACTCTATCAAATTAATGTTATCTTCAAAGTAATTCTAAAGGTAGACCCTTACTATGATATAATATAAGAATAATTATATATATATATATATATATATATATATATATATGATGTGGAATGGTTAATTTACTAAATTAGCTTGTGAATAAAGAAACTGATTCAAGATTACAATACGTAAAATATTGAATCAATTTCTTTAAACATGCATACGTATAGTATTTAAATATAGTTGAAATAGGATAATTCTCATTCAATGCTTACAAATAAGAGAGTATTCTTACTCCAAAGAGTTGTTTGAATTTCTCTACGTATACTTTACCTGTTGGTGTTATCACCTGCTTTTCAGAAAAAGGAAGGTGACCCAATCCATGCTCGACAACCTACAAATTTCAAACAATGCTATAATTCTTAAAATTTGTGATAGTATAGGATAGGTTAAATATATTTTTTGTCTATATAATTTTATATAAAATTATTTATTGTTTTTGTCTAAATTTTAGATTTTTTTGATATTTATAGTAAAGAAACTATTAGAATGAGTCATTGTCCATATATCAGTGTTTTTTTTATTCGACAAACAAATTTTCAGTGTGAATTAGGACGCTAAAATATTTCATGTTAACTTATTGCTAACGTGGATGTTATAATATTATAATCAACGCTAAAAAATCGTTTGTTACGTAAAAAAAACACTAATAAAGATTTATTCTAATAGTTTCCTTATTACAAATATTAAAAAATTTAAAATTTAGATTATGAATAAAAATCAATTTTATGTTTTAATAAAAAAAATACATTTAACCATTTATAATAGGAGGGGAATTTGCACATAGTTGTTACCAATCTAATTAGACGATCTGAGTAGAAGGCAAAATCATGCTTTGATGCCTTAACATCACGGATAAGAGTATGCATTCCCTTTATCTAATTAAAAATAAATAAATCAATGTTAGTAATTTAGATTCATCATTGTTATCTTAAACTATATATACATTACAATTTATATAAGATATTGTTAGTGGTATTCTAGAGGTGACATTAGTATTTAGCAACTATAAAAATACTACAAATTTGAATTTGAATTACTCCCTCCATTTTGATTATTATTTTCTTACTTGCTCCACCATATTAATAGATATTTATAGATAAAAAAAATAACTTTTAGAATGTTATAATATTATAAATATAAAGAATAAGTGTGAACATCACTAAAAATTATCATAGGACAACATATATAATACCATTAATCACTTATAATATTATATATAGAGAGAGTTAGGAGTATAATAATTTACCTGAAATGTTGAAAATATAATAAAAATATTGGGATGTATTTTGCACAAATCATGTTGGCCAAGCTTCATACGTATGTTCTGTACTATTAAGTCAATGGCAACATCATTATCCCCACCACTTGGAATAATAATATCAGCATATTTTTTTGTTGGCAGTACAAAATCTTCAAAACTAGGCTTTACAAATCTGGAATACTGAAACATAATTTTCTTAATTAATAAAAGAAATCATTTCCAAATAACTTTAAGTAAGTTATATGCTTAAAAGAAAAAGCTAAAGATTCAACGAAATCAATATTGTATACAACCATTTGATGTATAAAATCACTTAGTCTCATAGGAAAAGAAATAAGTGTAAATATCTTCATTTTAGTTTGTTCACTCTCATATATAGCCTTATTTTTACTTTGGTATATTTGATTGGTTTACTTAAAAGAAGGTAAGGAATAAAGGCATTTTTATATATCACTAATAAAAATTATTAAATAGAAATAAATTTTAAAATAAAAAATAATTAGTCACTATATTAATTAAATTAGATATTATTGTAGAGACTAAAAAATTTATTAATATTTAGAATAGTTTTTATTATTAATAAAATTTATAAACTAGTTCTACTTAACTAGTTACAAAGGTTTTAACTATTAATTACTTAAATTCTAAAGTTGTTAATTAAAATATTGGTAACTAATTAAATATCAACTTAAAAATTAGTTTATAAATTTATTATATAAATTATTTTAGATATCAATAACTATTTAGTGTCTAAAATAATATCTAATTTACTTACTGACTAATTATTTTTTATATTTAAAATTAATATCATTTAATGATTTTCTATAGGGGATTAATATTCTAAAATGATTGAAAGTGGAATGTCATATAAAATGTAAAGCATAAGAACTTGGTTGCAATTATTAACTTAATTCAAATTGAGCTATGTTCAAAAGATTGATATCATAGTTAAAATGAAGAATGTAACCCAAGATTTTCACTTAACCATATAGTTCAAAATATGATTATTTCGTTTTAAGAAACATTGTCATTACTCCTTTTTTCCTTCAAAATGTTACAGAAACTTGACACCATGGAGAGAATTCAAACAAATATTGACGAAAAGAAGGACTAAGGAGTAAGTTTACGTACTTGTTCTAGCACATTCTCAACATTCCTTCCATGATCAATAGCAAGACGTTTCATCCTTCGTGAAAGACGCACATCAGAATCTGCATTGCTTAAAGAATAGTATTATTTTCAATCATATATTTGTATTAATAGTCCTTTGAAAAATCCAAGAAATCATGAAATAGAAAAAAAATGGCAGAGATTTGAAATACATACACAATAATTTCATGTTATAAATAAATTTATTAAGAATTAAACTTTAAGTCTAACTCAACTTTATAAAATTGGTTTACAAGGTTATGGGTGGCTCTAGAGCGACTTACCTGATAAGCCCAACAAATTCTTGTTAAGATAAACTCTAAATGACTCTGATACAATAAGTAAAGTTTTAAGTTAAACTCAACTTTATAAAACAGCTTTTAAAGTAAGATTTGAATCCATTTATATACTATGAAATGTTCTTATCACCTGTCGATATGAGATCTTCAACAAAATTTGACTAAATTGTATCTGTATGTGTACATATTTTGAAACATCTTTTGTGTAAAGTTTGTGATGTTACATCTTTTCTAATTTCTACATTTTATAATCCAAAAAGGTTAATTTGTGATGTTATCTTTTTGCAATTCTAGTTGTGTAATGCTTCGGAGTCGGTCTTATTAGGGATGGAAAATATTTGGATTACGATGGTTAGTGAGATTTAGAGTCACAGGAATATGATTATTTTTAAAGGCGGAGTTCTGATTTATTGCGAGATTTTCTCTTTGGCTCAATTGAAGGTTTGGTCTTGGATATCTACTAAATATTCTTCTACTTGTTTCTCTTTTTCTTACTGGTGTATTGATCCTTTAGTTTGTCTTTTTCTCTTTAATTGGTGTTGGTGTTTGTTTTATGACAATGATAGTTTTTCAGCATTTGTCTGGGAGACGTTTTGAAGTTAGGTTATGATGGTTTTCATCAGGTTATTTTTGTCTATGTAAAAGGGTTGGATCATCTCATAAGTGATTCTCTTGTATATATTGTTTTATTGCTGATAAAAAAAAAATTCAAAAATGATGGAACAATACAAAATAGATTTTCCAATCCTGAGCATGTTTGATGTTGTCAAATGATAATTGTATATGTATGGATTAATTAGAGGAATTAGAAATAAGTAACCTTCGTCAACAAAGATCTTCATGTTCAAATTATTACGGACACCTTGGTCATGAAGGACTAATATTCCTTCTAAAATTATGATATCTCCAGCATGAACCTAAGTGACCAAGAAAAAGAAATATTAAGTGAGTGCATCCATCATGAATCTCTCCTAAAATTTCTTTATATTTCTTATTTCCAAAGTTCTTATTAACAATATATATACCTGACGTGCAGATTCAATTCTCTTATGGTTTTTGAAATCATAATTTGGTATATCAACAGGTTGTCCACATTTTAATTTCTCCATTGTTGAAAGCAAAAGCTTCGTATCAAAGGCATCTGAAAATTCAAGAAATGCCAATTATTCTCATACTGCTTTATATCTTCAAATCAATTCCACATCAAATTTTAAAATTCATGTGCTAAACAAAATTGGGTTAACATGAATGAATAACTATGCACAAACTTGTATTTATGTATTCATGTAAAACTTCCAAAAATTGGTTTTGTATACGGGTTAGAATACTCCTAAAGTATCTTTTTAATTCATCTTAATTCTTTGTTGATAAAAAAAAACTATGTACAAACTTGTGTTTATGTATCCATCTAGACAGTAATAGATGAAGTTTGTTCATAGATAAGAAAATTAAAAATTAAAAACTAGATGTAGTTCATTTAATTAAAAGAGAAAATGTTGATCGTATCTTTGAAGATATTTATTTTATTTTTATTTTTTGTTATGTAAAAATTATAACCTATATAGTATAGATTACATCTCTGTAATACTTCATATTTATTTATATTTTGTCGATCGCTGATAAAAATAACTCACCAGGATGATCAAAATTATACTCATTAACCTTTTGCAGTGTCTGATCACTCAATGTGTGATAAAAGGAGTCCTATAACACAAGAAAATGAAATATATAAGCTAAAATTAACTCTTAGCACACGAAACTTTATTATTTATATTATTTAGACAAATCAATACCATTGTCATTAAAATTGGGAAGAAGAAAAATATTGAAAACTATTCATTGAACAAAATACAAGACACAGAAAAACATTTTCACAATGAAGAAAATTATTTACTTGACTAATGAGGACAACACGTTGATCACGAAGTTGGGTGTTTATCATATTACACACAGTAGTTTTTCCAGATGCAGTTCCACCAGCAACACCTAGATTTTTTTCATGAGAAAAGAGAAAAAATGAGTGAAATTTGAAAAGGGAAGAACCCTAAATATGATTTATTACCAATGAAAAAAGGTTGCTTAGGGGTTGGTGGAGCTTTGTCCTCAATGTTGAGATTCATTGGCATTTCACCCTCTTTTGAAAAATCATTCTTCTCCATTATTTCAAACTATAGATGAATCTATGACCCTAGTATTACTCACTTAACACATTAATTTATACTTGAGATCCAAAGCCCCAACACCTATGGTAAAAGAACATTCCCACCTTTTATCTCTGCTTATGTTGTGGAGAGTTTGTTACTCACATATGTTTTACTTAAATATAATTAACTAATTTTTTTTATAAATATTTTTTTTCCAAAAAAATTAAATTAAATGATTATTATTAATTGTTTTACTCATAAGTAGAGACATAGAGAGAAGGAGCTTGATCAGTAATTGAGTGGCCCTTAAGTTTAAATGTTATCATTCCCAAATTATACTACAAATATAGCAAATAATTAATATAAAAATTTAGTTTTATGATATTTCTTCTAAATTCTAGAAAAGTTATAATTTAAAATTATATTTATACAAGTGTTGGAGAAGAAATAAAATTATATTAATGTAATCTTTATCAAATGTTTCACCATCAATAACTTTATATAAAAATTAAATTTTATCGAATAATGCTTTAGATTGTAATTTCATATATTTTCGTTGTGAAATTTTGCTAAAATTGAACAATTATAATAAAATAAAAATTAAATATGATTCATATTTTACTATATTTTGAAAAGTATAGTTGATTTTGGTTTATATAAACTATGTATCAATTTGTTTTATATTAATATAGTTTTTTAATACATTGATCTATATGAAATCATTTTTGAATCTAATGGTTAATTTTTGAAAGAAAAAAAATACCATATAGTAAAAAAATATTGAACAGTGTAATATTTGATAAAATTTACATCACTACAACAAAATAATTAAATAGAAACTAATGTTTGAGACAAAAAATAATTAGTCACTAAATTGAATAAATTAGATACTACACTACAAGAAAATCATGAAATAGAAATCATTTTTTAGAGACCAAAATAATTAGTTCCAATAGTAACTAAATTAGAGACCATTTTAGAAACTAAAAAAATTTTGGTTTCTAAATTAGTTTCTATGATTGTTGAATAGTTTCTAAATTGGTATCTAATTAGCAACCAAGGTTTTTGCTACCAAATTTAGAAACTAATTAATTGGTAGTTAAAACCTTAGTTGCTAAATAGATACCAATTTAGAAATTATTTAACAATAATAGAAATTAATTTAGAAACCAATTTTTTTTTTTAATTTTTAAAATGTTCTCTAATTTAGTTACTATTGCAACTAATTAGTTTGGTATCTAAAAAATGGTTTCTATTTCATGATTTTCTTGTAGTGTTATTTTAGAGAGTAAAAAATAATAGTAACTTCTATTATTAATAAATAGTTTCTAAATTAGTATTTATTTAACTAGTAAAGTTTTGGTTATCAATATGGTATCTAAATTGATAAGTAAAACCTTATTAGGTAATTAGATACCAATTTAGAAACTATTTATTAATAATAGAAATTATTTTAGATACAAATAATTCTTTTAGTCTCTAAAACTAGTATATAATTTAGACAATATATTGACTAATTATTTTTTATCTTTAAAATTGGTTTCTATTTAATGATTTTTTTTAGTGTATAAATGTAATTTGATTTATTTCTCATGAGTAACAAAAGGCAGCTAAAATAACAATCTTAACTCCACCTCGGACTATTCTTTCAACTTGAAATATTATCTATTCTCTCTTACTAAATAATGTTGTGACATAGAAACATAATATAAAAACACAAGGCTGAGCAGATATAAAAAAAAATATCAATCATATACATACCATCCTTCATTTTTATCTTTTCTCCCTTAATCAAATCATTGCATGCCCATAAATGCTATAAACCCATATATATATATATATATATATTAATTGAATCGTTGCATACATATATTGACTCTTATCACTTGAGTGACTTCACATTATTGTCCAACTAACACTTCGGTATCCACTTCTTATTACTTGAGTGTAATCGAAACAGTTGATCAACCAAACCCTTAAGGAGAGAGAGTTGGTGCAATCTCTTTCTCGCACTCAAGCAGTCATGTGTAGCCTAAAGGACCAAAACTCTAGAACAGATAAAACTGATACAACTTCTCTCTTGCTCAAACCTTAAGTTATGACTAGAGCAAAGAGCTTTATCGCTTTAGTGATATTTTTGCTCAAATAATAATGCTCTACACATGCATTTTATTTCATCACTTAAGTTTCTCTTAAGCAATCAACTCGACACTCAAATGGTGTATATGTAAAATACTAGAAAGCATTATAATCCACATATCATATTTATCATCAAAACAAATAAATTATAATTCATATAGCAAGTCTTAAACATTATAATAAACTTATTTTCACTCAAAATTCAGTATATATTAACTCAAGTAGATTATGACCAATCAACACTCCAAATAAGCCAAAAATAACACAAAAGAGATGAATATCATCACCTAAAAATGCATTACGCTAAATTCATAGAAATACAAATCTAACTTTATAATAATTAAATTCCAATATATATAAAGCATAAACAATCCACAATTTTAGGTTAGTTTCTATACTGGACAGAGCGTTCAAGACTCAGTGCTCGATGGTCGGATTTCGGTACATGGCATAGGCAGGTCAAGTCGGTTGTTGGTCTAGTAAAATGGGCCATGTGGTTGGGCCCAGTTTGGTCAGTAAACCCGTCTTGGCGTAATTGAAATAACCTTTTATACGTTAATTTAAGGCTACTAGTAAAGGGTATTTTTGAACCTAGGGGTACGTTTAGTACATGTGGTGTCTAGGTCAAGTAAATGTTTCTTTAAACCCAAGTATGTGTGTTTTAGGCACATAGTTGTTAGGTTGCATGTATGACAAAAGATAACGTTGCACCATGAGTTGGGTGTCCACGTAAGTAGAATGGACCCTTGATGTTGGTACATGAGTTGGTGCCCTGATGGTTATTCTGTTATTATTTATACACTCCCTGAAGAAAAGATTTTGTTCTGTTGCAGCACTGTGAGAGTGTGCCCTTGAACAAAATATTATCCTATTGAGTATGCTTTCAGTTGAAATTAGATTCTCGTGATAGAAAGTTGTTACAAGAGGTAAGCTATAAAAGGGGCTTGAGACGCTAGGTTAAGGGACGTTGTTTCTAAGACTGAAACTTACTACTTCTTAAATTATTATAAGCCTTGTACTGACTTGATCGTCGGAGTGCAATCAACAGGTAGGGCCCCCTCTGTTTCAACGGAGCTACGTTCCAGAACTACAAGAGAGACGATAGGTTCCTGAAGAGACAGACGGAGCTAGAACCTGTAACCAGAGTCAACAGGCGAGCAAGTCAATCGGCAAGAACAATTTTTCTCACCAAAAGATAACTTTTTGCTTAAGAAATCTTTAAGATCAAAACCTTGAACTCCCCAAATGCAAAAAGTTCTTAGAATCTTCCAATTATCTTTCCAAAGCATCAATCTATAAAATCAACACCTTAACTTATTTTGTTCAAAACATTTAAGATCACTTATTAAATATTTCACATAATACCTAGTTATTAAATATTTCACATAATACCTAGTTATTTCACATTAAGGATCTTCAGATGTAAGGTTTAGCTCCTTGCACACTCATTCCAAAAAATATATAACATAAACCTTTTTTAGTTTTTCACCCCTTCATATATTTACCCACATGATTTAGGAAATCAGTAAAGTTGGCACATGACATCTCTCAATATCTTTAACTAAATACTTACATTATACTTCTTCCAAGCGATAAGTGTCATATTTTAGAAATATTTCATATTAAAAGATAGACACTTATGGATATTTAGTGATAAAATAACTATAATTTAATCCCTAATTTATGAATATAAACCTTTTTACATATTTTGTAATTATAATATGAATAAGAACGATTTATTCCCAAATTTGTATTAATTTCGGGATGTTGGGGGAAAATGGAGATGAAAGGGCTAAAGGATAATAGAAAAGATGAAAAGGGAAAACTAGAACACTCAAACTCGCCCAAAAACATGCCTAAGCTAGATCACTCCAGCGGAACTCCCCCAAGCAAGCCCAATCACGCCTAGGCGAGATCACTCTAGAGAAGTTGGGCTTTTTCTCGTCTAGCTCACCCAAACGAGCCCAATCACGCCTCGTTGAGAAGTCACTTAGCCCAAGTCCAACAAGGTTAAATATGAGGTGTGAGGTATAATCCTAGACATCATTGGGAGAATAGAAGGAGATAGAAAACCCTAGAGGAGGCAACCATCAAGGAAAAACATCCTGAATCTTCTTTTCTTGCTATCCATGCTTGTAAACATGAGTGGCTAATTCTACCCTTAAGGATTTGGAGTAATCTGTTCAAACTCTTATGTATTGAGGTGATATTTAAACATAATATTCTTTTATTGATTGATAATTGGTATTTTCATTTTGTTTTTAAAGCTTGTTTTATCATTATTTTGATCCTTAGAGATTTGACTGAAAATTACTCTAAGCATTTGACCTAAATGATAATGCTTAACATATTTGAATGCTAGGAATAAATTTGAAATGTTAATTTCTATCTAACATGTGTTCGCAACGATAAGGAGTTTTTATAAATATGCGAGGAAACAATATTTAGGAGACTATCTAAATAATTTTATATGCGAGGAATCGATATAAATGAATTTTATACGGGCATCAATATCAATCAATGATAGAATATTATTATGCTTTTCAAAATATAAAAGAGTGAGAAGGATAACCTCAATCCCAATTTTCCCAATTGAATCAACAACTCTTTGTTTTTCTTTATTTACATTTTTGCAATTATACACAACAAACTTCCAACAAACCCATGATATTTTACGGAGGTTTTGAAACTCATGGTATTTTATAAAGGTTCTTAAACCCATAGTATTTAACGATGGTTTTGAAAAAAAATTCCTAGGGTTTAAAAAAACCTGGACAACACATTCCCCATAGATGGTTTAGCGGGAGAACCTACAACCTTGGATAAATGACTTAATGGAGGTTTTAACCTTTGATATTGTAAAAATAAACCCCTGTTAAAACCACTTTTTCTTGTAGTGTTATTTATTCACAACTGATTGATGTTTATTTTTTTTATATTCACACTTGCTTTGAATTCATATGCACTCTATTTTTACTTCTTTGTAATTCATACTACACATGTTAATTAAATTTAGAAACACATTCTCACCTTCTATAAATTAATTCAAGTTCAATTGAACTAATTATCTTTATTTATAGAAATTAATAATTAATAAATTTTTAGTAAATATTTCAAATGTATAATTTACAAATAATTCATTTTTAAACTTAACAAGTAAGTAACAACGTGGCATTAAATTTCCCGTGCATTGCACGAATTAAAACACTAGTAAAGAATATTCGTGAGGCTTAACTATGTGTTGTAGGGAAAGTTTCCATTGTTTGTCACCAAGACAATTTGTATCAAAGTCAAATCTACATCAAAGATATCTTGGGATACGATTTAAAGTTGCATAGTCTGCCAACCATTCTGACACAAGTATATGATGAAGACCTAGGAGAGAGGGCGCCTACTGACCAGGCCCAACCTTTGAGGAGGAAGAATAGGAGCATGATCCAAGACCTAGAGTCAGGGCAAGATTCTCCAGCCATGACCTCAACACCTACAATACCTCAGAGGATCACCAAGAGCAGAGCATAGACTTTGGGTGTTGAGCATTAATTGGTTTCACTATTTGTAATTTTAGTAGAGTAGGTGTCTTTTAGCACAAATGGGGGGGGGGGGGGGGGGGCTCC
>Ga0123342_1003987_pt1 | contig 23095 bp, 27 predicted proteins | sample Turbeawhitnodule_FD_89960 | JGI IMG/M metagenome (GOLD analysis project Ga0123342, IMG submission 89960) | Root nodule microbial communities of legume samples collected from Mexico - Turtle bean Mexico white nodule | ecosystem: Host-associated > Plants > Roots > Nodule | place: Mexico: Nepantla... | reverse complement strand
TTTTTTTTTTTTTTTTTTTTGTAACAAATCATCTGATTCATGAACATCCTTCAAAGAGGGCATATAAAAAAATAACATAATGTATGATTATTTAAATGGATTTTTTAACTTAATTTTATAGATATTGTAAAATTATGTAGATTTAAATAATTATTTAATGAAATTTACTACAATAATAAAGTTACTAGAGTAGTTATTTAATCTAATTTTGTGGATCTAGCGATTAGTTTTATGTTTTGTGATTTTTTCTCCATATAAATTATTATATCATATGAGTTTTATTATAAGCTTTTGATATTTTAGTTTAGATTGTATTTTTATATTTTTTTATTGGTGAAATAGAATATATAAATATGGAAATACTCTAGGTACCCAACCTTTATACAAATATGAAAGATAAAAAAATATGGTTCCATACCAAAGGTGACAAATCTTAACAAGTTACAAATATTAGAATCCCCTCCCGTCTGACAAAAAAAAAAAAAAACAAAAAAAAAATAAAAACCAACTAGTCATTCCCATATGTGAGGTATGACCTTCCCTATCATCATACTTCTATCTTGTATCTACCTTGCCTTTGTCTATATGAGATGAATATAGAATGTCTATCAACCATTAACTGAAAAATATAGGTATTACAACAAACTATTAAATTGGTTAAATTAAAATCGATGTAAAGCATCACGCGGTGATATTTTTGTAATTTTTGACATAAATACTACATCGGTTGTGTAAATGAAATCGTTACACATTAAGCGATGACAATTTTGCAATTTTTGTCATAGATATTACATCGATTGTACTCACAGCCAATGTAATATGTTCAAAATCACAATAAAGAAAAACACATATAACATTGGTTGCATAACCAATGTTATATGTGTTGTTTTAAACTTTTAGGTTTCGCGTTTTGATGTTCACTTTCCTCTTGCGCGCTCCTTTGATTTCTTTTCTCCCTCGTTGCAGTGTGCACTCATGATTCTTTGTATTTTCGTTTTTTATTTGGTTATTTGGATCTTCGGTGACGTTGGCTATGTTGGTGGGTGGTGCAAGACATTTGCCACTTCTTCTCCCTCATTGCGTCGTGTGCAGTTCATAGTTAACGTGTGGTCTGTTTGTCGTTGTTAGTACTTGGGTCTTTGGTACAACTCAGTATGTTACAAAGTTATGGTTTAGTTGTTGGATGGTGTGTCTTGTATTTTTGAGTTTGTCTCTTGGGTAAGGTCCTTCAGCTTGATGACAATGATCTTGTTTTGTTGTTGGATGCATGTCTTTATTTGAGGGTGTGATCGCTTTGGTGGGGTGAGACAACTGTATCTGGTGGGGTTTTTTACCTTGATATGTAGTACAATGTTTGTCGGATCCTTAGTTGGTAGGGTTCTAGGATATTGTAATTTGGGGTTTTGTATAAGGGTTGAGACAGCCCTGAAGTGTCTCTTTTTATTTTATTTATTCTTTGCCGATCAAAAAAAAAGTTAATGAATTGAGATCCCTTGAATTGTGCTCCCTCATAATGTTAGATACATAGGTCGGGAAACGACCCATAAATGACCAAACATCGGGCTAGGCCCATGACCTAACATGCCCCCAGCCTCAGGCGTAGGCCAATGAGGCTAATAAGTTCATAGCCATTATTTACATAGATCGGTATCATATCCATTTCACCAAATGATTGGACTCGACACTTCTTTTACCTGCAATAAATATAATTTAAAACTTACAAACTGGAACGAATGAGATCGATATCTCCTTCATAAACTGGAAGGATCATTGCCAGCATTATATATATTGTGGAGGTAGAAAAAGTTTTACCTGACCCCACGGTGGGTGCCAAATGTTCTAGCCAACTTAAGGTCGGTCGAAATCTGGATGAGTAAGGCCTTCTGGAAATGAGAGGGGTTCCTCCTGCGATGACACTCCCATGAAATAGGAGTTGAGAGTACTCTTTGTGTTGTTTATTAGATGATGATTAGATCATATATTAGATGATGATTTCTGTATAACGTAATATGATATATATAGATTGAATTGTAACCTCTCCATCTTTAGTCATGATTATACCTTAATTGAATGATTAAAGTTAATTAATTGAGATCTTGAATTGTACTCATTAAATACAGTATATATAGTCATATTGCATTCGGATAACAACAAATGAGTTATGTATGAATGTAATATTAAGTAATTAAAAATAGTAATTAAACTCTATTTTATGCAATATTCACGTGAAGGGCTTCTTATTAGATCACTACTAGATTTATATAGTCAAAACACAATTTTATACACTCCCAATTCAATAATTCTAAGACCGACATAAACTTTTCGTACAAATCAATTTCGCAGAAGAGAATCAAACTAAATTAGTACTTTTTTGTCATTTTCTTATATATATATATATATGATCATTCAAAAATTATATATACAAAGCTGATATTATATTATTAGTTAGAAATCTCACATTAATAGAGAAAAGACGATAATTTACTGTTTATAAATCTTATCCTTTAAAAAATCAATTACTAATATTATTTTACAAACAAATTTTATGAAGTTATATATAATGGTATCTGGTACGAGTGAGTTTTTCATGACAGATTGTTTACTTCCACCTCTTGGATAGGCCACAATGGTGTCACCACTTCTGATTTTATGCCTTATTCTTCCCGTAATTTTGTTATTCTTCTTCCAAAACCGAAGAACCTTGAAGAACAAACCCTTTCCACCTGGTCCTAGAGGTCTTCCCATAATAGGAAACCTTCATCAGCTCAATAACTCTCTTCTTTATCTTCAACTGTATCATCTCTCAAAGAAATATGGCCCTATATTTTCAATTCGATTAGGATTAAGGCCAACCATTGTCATCTCCTCACCTAAATTAGCCAAAGAGTTATTCAAAGACCATGACCTTGAGGTTAGTGACAGACCAATATTACTTGGCCAGCAGAAATTGTCCTACAATGGGTTAGAGATGATATTTTCCCCATATGGTGAGTTTTGGAGAGAAATTAGGAAAATATGTGTTGTCCATCTCCTTAGCTCCAGACGTGTGTCGAGATTTTCCTCAATAAGAGAGTTTGAGGTCAAGCAAATGATGAAAAAATTATCTGGGCATGCCTCATCTTCAAAGGTTACAAATTTGAATGAATTGCTAATGTCCCTTACAAGCACTATTATATGCAGAATTGTGTTTGGAAGAAGCTATGAAGATGAAGGAACAGAAAGGAGTAGATTCCATGGAATGTTCAATGAGTGTCAGGCCATGTGGGCAACCTTCTTCGTCTCAGATTATATTCCTTTCTTAGGTTGGGTTGATAAACTCACTGGGCTACGTGCTCGTCTTGAACAGAATTTCAAGGATTTAGATAAGTTCTACGAACAAGTCATTGATGAACGCATGGATCCTAATAGAAAGACTCAAGAGAATGAAGGTATAATAGATGTATTACTTCAACTCCAGAAACAAAGTTCCTCTTCCGTAGAGCTCACAAAAGATCACATCAAAGCAGTGCTTCTGGTTTGGAATTCTTTCTCTCTTTCTTAATTTATCTTTTTTTTTATCAGCAAAAATTAAAAAATATTATTAAAAGGGACAGGTGTTCCAACCCTTTACAAGGATTAGCAACCACCTAAAGAACAAGACATACAAAATAACAAGACCAATCAAAAGACACATATGGGTTTGCCATGGTTGCTGCAGAAAAATTATGCAGAAAACTGTCATATATTTGTTGGGTTTTGTCTAATTTATCTCAACTAAAATTGGAACTGAAAATATTAATAACCCTTTGCTTCTCCACACAAAACATACTTCATAGTAATTCTTTCTCTCTTAATTTATCTTTTAACATATATTGAAATCTCTGAAAAGTGGATAAAAATAAAGACCAATTGGTAGTAGTATATTTGCCGATATTTTTCTGGTTACAATGATTTTGAGATCTTCATAAAAAAAAATATAATCTTTGGAATATAAAAATATAAAAACATTTTTGCAATAGATATACTTCAAATTCATTCACTATTATCTAATCTTTAATATATATTTCATCTTGGCCATTTCATTGTGGTGAGAACATTGTTCATTCCCAATTGTTTGTTGTTATTCCATTTTTCCATATCAGAAACATTTGCCATCTTATTGTTTGAATTACCGTACAACCTAGAATATTTTTCAGTTAAAATATACTACTTTTTTTATTCCATTTGTCTGTTCACAATTTGACATTTTGTCCCCTTCATACTTTTTAACTGATATTTTTATTAAACCAAGTTTTCCCTACTACACACTTGCTTCAAATCATTCTGCCACACTCATTCATGTTTGGACTGTTCTACTTGATTTAACTCCTTCCAGTTGACGTATTTAGACGTTAGTCTTTTCCTCTAAATTCCTGTATTTTTTGTTACAAATCTTTATTTCCATTTTTGTAAGTAAAGCTTCATTGAATTGTACATCTCTAAATGTCCAACACCTAATTTTTTATGTTTACAAATCATAGACCATTTTATCCATACTATTTTATTTTGTTCTGTACTTCATCCCCACAAAAATTATCTTTTGTAATTTCTTTATTTCATTTACTACCCGTCTTGGAGCTTTGAAAAAGGAAGAATAGGGAGCTAAATCTACTGATTTAATTAAGTAAAATCTTCTTGAATTTGAATGCTAACTGCAAAAAGTGGAGTACAATCTTCTTCTGATTGAGTAGTCACAGATATGATGATGATTAGGGTGGTGATATATTAACACCACAAATAATACACGTATACACTTCACTTTCCAATAAACTAATATTTTAATGATATTAATTTTTTTTTAATTAAAAATATTATTATATTAATATAATGGTTTGTTAGGTCTATATATTTTATTTTTTGTGTTAAAGAAATCTTTTTCTGATTATTATGATTCCAATAGTGATCATATTCTCCACGTACATGTTATTCTTTCAACAACTACCGTTGAAAAATATCATTAAAAAATATTTTTAACTATCTTCAAGTGATTTTTTTTTATCAGTAAAGAATTAATTTAAGTTAAGGGGATACAAAAGGGGTATCCCACCCTTTACAAAATTCAAACCCTGTTTTTTATGCATACACGGAGATTGCCGCTTCATTTTTAGGACGACGATGATGCACAACTTCGGCGACCACCGACTACACACGCACGGAGATCGCCGCTTCATCGACCGGCGATAATGTTGGCCACGGTGATGATGCATACCTTCGACGACCACCGACTACGCACGCATGGAGGGCGTCGCTTTATCGACTGACGATCATATTGGTCTTCCACGTCATCCACATCGCCCCTCACTTCCAATATCTGGACTTCTGTTCTTCTAAGACGGCGGTGATGCACAACTTTAGCGACCATCGACTACTCACGCACGGAGATCGCCGCTTCATCGACCGGCGATCATGTTGGTCTTCCACGAGTCCTCATTCCGCAAACGAGTTCACTCATCTGGCACCAATCCATTCCATATCTGCAGCATATACCAATCCAAACTTGCACCTGGAAACTCCACATTACCGAACCCAGCCACTGCAGCATACCAATCGTCAAAAAGTGATGTTTTGAATGATAACCTGAATCAATTTGCACTCTCTAGAGAGTGATCATTTTTAATTATTGCTATTTTAGTTATAAATTAGTTAACGACTTTCCAAACTTTACATGCCGCAATTAATTTATCACTAAGTATATTTGAAAGATTCTTTTACACAATGTCTGTAGAACCAATCACAAATGGGTCTGCATTAATAATATTACTTTCCTTTCAAATAAAAGCAAATGGGTGCTTTCTCTATGCAGGACATGCTTGTAGCAGCAACGGATACAACTGCAGCAACAACCGAGTGGGCTATGACTGCATTACTACAAAATCCAAGAGTAATGAAGAAAGTTCAAGAAGAAATTAGGAGTTTGGGAGGTAAGAAAGAATTTCTAGAAGAAGATGATATTGAAAAGTTTCCCTATTTCAAAGCTGTGACAAAAGAGGTATTGAGACTGTATCTACCAGCACCACTACTTGTGGCAAGAGAAACAAATGAAGCATGCATGATAGGTGGTTATGAAATTCCAGCCAAGACAATAGTGTATGTGAATGCTTGGGCAATTCATAGAGACCCTGAGTCTTGGAAAGACCCAGAAGAGTTTTTACCAGAAAGGTTCTTAGACAGTACTGTAGATTTTCATGGACAAGATTTTGAGTTAATTCCATTTGGTGCTGGTCGTAGAATTTGTCCTGGTATTCCTATGGCTGTTGCCTCACTCAATCTTATTCTTGCTAACCTACTAAATTCTTTCGATTGGGAATTGCCAGCAGGAGTGAGAAAAGAAGACATTGATACAGAAATGTTGCCAGGGCTTACTCAGCATAAGAAGAATCCACTCTATGTTTTGGCCAAAGCTTCGAATCTAAATCTTTAATATGAAATGTAACTTAAAATAGTGTTTGTCCATTGGCAGAAATAAGGGGATGTTGATGCTATGTAGATTGTGTAGCCTTGATCTACTGCATTGTGTTAGCTTAATCAATTACCATGTATCTTTCTTTAATTTCCTCATCATGAGAGAATAAAATGACAAACATATATATGTTTTAGAAATTATTAGGTAGTTATGGATTATTTTCTATTCACTACTATCATCCATCTTTATGTAATAAATAATTAAATATTATAATTATTTTATTTGAAATTTTAAATTTTAAAGGTATGTTACTTAAAGATTCGACGAACCATAACGGTGACAGTTTCTTTCCCAAAATATGTAAATCATACTGTTACTACTAAAAAAATCATTAAACAAACATATTTTAAGGATAAAAAATAATTAATTACTTTATTAACTAAATTAGATACTATTTAGAAATTAAAAAAAATTATTGATCTATCAAGTAACTTGTTTGATCTATCAAGTAACTTGTATTATTAATAAAATTTATATAAACGAGTTTCTATATTGATATCTAATTAGCTACCAAAGTTTTATTTGTTGGTAATTTACGGACCCGTTGTTGTTTCTTTATATTTACCACCCACATTACAAGGAAATCATTAAATAATAATCAAATTTAGAGACAAAAAATAATTAGTTACTATACTGATTAAATTATATACTAATTAAGAGATTAAAAAGTTATTGGTATTTAATGTGATTTGTATTATTAATAAAATATTATTAAATGATTTCTAAATTGATATGTAAATTTTTTATTAATAATAGAAACTATTTTAGATATAATGGTGTCTAATTTAATCAATATAATGACTAATTATTTTGATATCTAAAATTAGTTTCTATTTAATAATTGTTTGTTGTTGTGTTATATTAATCCTTTGATTAATCTATTCTTTCCCAATATAAAATAGTTTTACTACGGGATAATGTAAAAATAATGTAATGTGAAAATTAAGGACAATATGTAACAAAGTAAATTTATAATATATATACATATATGTACTCCTCTTATGTAAAAATATAGTACCAAATAATATGTAAATACATGTGTATCAAGAACTAAGTATTGAATCAAAAATATATTTATGTATGTAACTCTGATATAATCCAATAGAATATATATATATATATATATATATATATATATATTATGAAAGTATAATCAAATAATTTTCAAACCATGAAATCGTCTACTGAATTAATCATTAAAAATCAAGAACTCTTGCAAAGCAAAATACAATATGGTTAGATGTTATTGCAATATATATTGCAGATATCAATACATAATTTAATGTTCATTGCAGAATGTACAATGGATTGAATTATTTCATTTTGTTATGCTCTTTCAAACTCTTTAAATGAGTGTTGAATATGTTCTCAATTTCTCAATTTTTTTTTCAAAACTCCTTTTTTTTTTATAATAAACGTTCAGAATTTTTCACTCAGTTGAAATATAATTTGGAAATTGTTTATATATGAACCTTCAAATTCCGCAAATGTAGATGTTTTAGAACAAACACAATGGATTAAAAAAAGGGTGTTATATTGAGATATCATAGCGACGTTTCATGTGATACTTGTGAAATGTGTCAACCATAAGATTTTACAAACATGACTCGTATAATTCCAAAGGGCAAGTTATAGGTGAAACAGTGAGTTAATAGATGCAATACAAGCTATCAAAGGCCAAAGTTCTATTTGGAAGCCTAACTCCCAATCTCAAAACCTCCAAAACCACAATTATTTTGTCAACACCTATGAGTGTTCCCATTGTAGTCACCCAGGTTAAATATGAGGCATGAGGCCCAATCCTAGACATCAATGGGAAAAATAAAAGGTGTTAGAAAATCCTAGACGAGGCAGTCGTCAAGGAGAAACATCCTGGATCTTTTTTTCTTGCTTTCCATGCTTGTAATGACCAACATGAGTGACTAATTCTACCTTTTGGGAATTGGGAGTAATCGGTTCCAACTCTTATGAATTGAGGTGATATCTAAATATAATATTATGCTTTTGATCGATGATTGGTATTATCATTTTATTTGTAATGCTTGTTTCTATGATCTACATCCTTAGATTTGACTGAAAAGTACTTTTAAGTTTCTGACCCAAATGATAATGCTTAACATATTTGAATGTTAGGAATATATTTGAAATGTTAATTTCTATCAACATCTAATCGTAATGATAAGAGATTTTTATAAATATGTGAGAAATCGATATTTAGGAGACTCTCTTAAATAATTTTATATGCGAGGAATTGGTATAAATGAATTTTATATTGCATCAACATCAATCAAATGATAGAATATTACTATGCTTTTCAAAATACAAAAGAGTAAGAAGGATGAACCCCAATCCCAATTTTCTCAATTGAACCAACAAACTCTTTGACTTGATTTTTTTACGATTCTTGCAATCATAACAAACTCCAACAAACTTTATTATTTTGTTTTCTATTTAGTGAATCTTATACTTGATAATTTAACTATGTCTTGTGGATTCGATATCCGTTCTTAGAGACAAATTATTACTTCTGACACGGTACACTTATCGTAAAATAATAATCATAAACACTGTAATAGTATTATGTACCCGTGCCAAACTACGTTCTAACCATTCCTTTTCTTCTTTCACAACCTCTATGCGCATCCTTTCTAAACCGTCATTTTCTCTACTGACATTCTTCACACCCTTTAGTATTTACACATAAAAATTATTCTGATCACGTATTCTCTAGAAAGCTCTTGACTTTTCCTCTAATTCTCCCTTGTGATTTTTCTTTTCCTTCTTTTATGCTCCAACCCTTCAATATTTAGGTCCATTGATATTAATCTTCTTGGCTCCAATTTGAATGTTATCCATTTGTTTCTCCACTCCAACACATTGGACACCGTTGTGAACCTTACGAACTCAAAATCTTGTTAATCTTGTTTTTTTTATCAATAAATAAAATAAATTGAACGATTTATAGGATGGTTCAACCCATATAAAAGAGCATTCAACCCAGATGTTACCAAACAGGGCACCATTACAGAGAAAAAAAATGCCAACTCCCACCAAGGGGAGAAACCAAGCCCTAAAAAGACAATTAATCCACACCCCACCATGAACGGGACCCCTAAAATCTGGAAAAACCATGTTCATATTTCAAAAAACAGTTTCTGAATCTTGCATGTTTAAACTAAAACCCTGCACCAACACATTGACCATGCAGTGTCACATTTCCCTCCACACCCCTCTAGACCTCATTATGATATTGTTGCTAGTAGCCAGATCCTTCCTCACCCATCCATAATGTAATGTCTACTTCATTGCATTAAAGTAACCTGCAACACAAAGAGTACCTTGCTCTCCACTCTGGATAACCTATTAAATTGTTAATCATGAATAATTAACACCTCAGTTGAGTAAGACATATTCGGAATGTCACCAAAAATATTAGAACCACACATTACGAAGCAGATTTAAGGCGGGGCAAAAAATCCAAATTACAAAATTCAATCTATAATGATCCAAATCCATATTAATTTTAATCCATTTAAATGGATTTATTTTAAATCTAAATCCATATTTTTGGATTTTAAATCCAATCCATTTAATTGGATATGGATTAGATATGGATTGGATATATTTTTGGATTATCCAAATTGCATTTTTGGTTGGGTTTTGACTTGGCACGATCCAAGTTGAGCCAAGACAAATCGGGCTGATGTTGAGCAGAGCAGGCCCGAATCGATGTCAAGTCATTCGGACCCGGGTCGTTGTCGAGTGTCTGGGCCCGGACCGATGTCGAGTCATCCGGGCCGAGGCCGATTTCGAGCTGAGCGGGCCAGGGCCGATATTGAGACGAGTGGGCCCAGACTGATGTCAAGTCTAGCGGGGTTGGGCCATTGTCGAGTCCAGCGGGCTTGGGTCGTTGTTACAGACCCAGATTGATGTTGAGTCGAGCGGGCCCGGGCCGATGTCGAGTCGTACGGGCTCGGATCGATGTCGAGCCGTACGGGCCCGAGACTATGTCGAGTCGTACGGGCCAGAGCCGATGTCGAGTCATACGGGCCTGGACCGATGTCGAGTCGTACGGGCTCGGACCGATGTCGAGTCGTACTGATGTTGAGTCGTACAAGCCCGGGCTGATGTCGAGTCGTACGGGGGGCCCGGGCCGATGTCAAGTCGTACGGGCCCAGGTCGATGTCGAGTCGTACGGGCCCGTACGGGCCCAGGCTGATGTCTAGTCGTACGGGCCCGGACCGATGTCGAGTCGTACGGGCCTCGACTGATGTCGATTCGTACGGGCCCGGGCCGATGTCGAGTCGTACGGGCCCGGGCCGATGTCGAGTCGTACGGGCCCGGGCCGATGCCGAGTCGTACGGGCCCGGGCCGATGCCGAGTCGTACGGGCCCGGGCCGATGCCGAGTCGTACGGGCCCGGGCCGATGTCGAGTCGTACGGGCCCTGGCCGATGTCGATTTGTACGGGCCTGAACCGATGTCGAGTCGTACGGGCCCGAGTCGATGTCAAGTCGTACGGGTCCAGGCCGATGTCGAGTCGTACGGGTCCGGACCGACCTCGAGTCGTACGGGCCCCAGACCGATGTCGAGTCGTACGGGCCTAAGCCGATGTCGAGTCGTACGGGCCCACGGGCCTAGGCCGATGTAGTGTCGTACGGGCCCGAACCGATGTCGAGTTGACGGGCCTGTACCGATGTTGAGTCGTACGGGCCCGGACTGATGTCGATTTGTCGGATCCCGAGCCAAGTTAGTTTGTGTTCATATCAAAATGGATTTAATGTATTTGACAAAGTGGATTTATTCTAATTAAGAAAGTGGATTTAATCTAGATTGAATCCACTTTAAATGGATTTTTAAAAAATCCAAATAAATTTGATTTAGTTAAATGGATATGAATTTTAAATCCAATCCATTTATTTGGATTTGGATTGGATCTAGATTGGATTTTGAAAAATCCAATCCATGACCACCCCTAAGCAGATCATACCAACAACAATAAGGCCAACATAAGAGTGATAACCTGCAGTGACAAAACCATTGATCTGCGTGTGATAGAGTATGCACATAACTGGCTCCAAGCACCGGTCTAAGTATAAAAACCAGTCTAAGTATGCCAACATTGTATCTTTTTCCTCGTTTGATAGTCAAATCCAAGCTTTTAGTTGAACGATAGTAAATTTTTTTATAAGATCGGGTCTAACACTGTTAAAGTTAATATAATTCATATTTTTCCAAAATTCAGCTATAACAACCCCCACATTCAACCCCATGCTCTATTATCATCCCCATTAAATCTCAAGCTCTTAAACTGATGAAAGTGAGCTTTAGGAAACTGATGAAAGTGAGCTTTAGGGTGAAAGTGCACAATAGTGGCTTCCCTTAACTAGTTGTAATAGTAGTTCCAAACAGCTCATGCAAAATGACACTCCAGGAAAACATGAGATTCAAATTCCTCAAATAGCCCACACAAGACACATAAATTATTTTCTAGTATGACTCCCCTTCTACAAAGGTTTTGCTTGGTTGGTAATTTGTTTTGGAACATTCTCCATGCCATAAACGATGAGGTTGGAATCACTTTAATCTTCCAAAAAAACTCTTATAGACGTCCATCTTCTCCTACATTTTTATTTTGCAATACCTTATAGGTTGAACACATTGTGTATGCATGGGATCATGGTGTTTCCATACCCATTTGTCCTTAGCACCAACTATCAATTGGATTCCATCAATGTTACTACATATTTGACCCCACAAATCCTTCTCCCATTCCAGAAAATCCCTTCTCCAATAGAAAGACCAGAACCACATGTTATTTTCCCATAAAACAACCTTACAAAGACCCTAAAGGATCTCCCCCAAGCGAGTCCAATCTCGCCCAAGCGAGTCCAATCTCGCCCAAGCGAGATCATTCCAGTGACGTTGAACATTTTTTCGTGTAACTCGCCCAGGCGAGCCTAATAACACCCAAACGAGAAGTCACTTAGCTCAAACCCAACTAGGTTAAATATGAGTCTTGAGGAACAACCCTATAGAATAATTGAGTGGATTGGATTCCAATTGGGAGAATAGAGAGTGTTAGAAACCCTAGAGGAGGCAGTCGTCAAGGAGAAACATACTGGATCTTCTTTTCCTGCTCTCCATGCTTGTAATAGCCAATATGAGTGGCTAATTCTACCATTTGGGAATTGGGAGTAATCAATTCCAACTCGTATAAATTGGGGTGATATTTAAATATAATATTATCCTCTTGATTGATGATTGATATTATCATTTGTAATACTTGTTTCTATGATTTAGATCCTTAGATTTGACTGGAAAATACTTTTAAGTTTTTGTCCTAAATGATAATGCTTAACATATTTGAATGCTAGGAATAGATTTGAAATGTTAATTGCTATCAATGTCTAATCGTAATGATAAGAAGTTTTTATAAATAGGCGAGAAATCGATATTTAGGAGACTCTCTTAAATAATTTTATATGCGAGGAATCGATATAAATGATTTTTATATGGACATCAATATCAATCAAAGGATAAAATATTACCATGTTAATCAAAATACAAAAAGAGTAAGAAGGATGAACTTCAATCCCAATTTTCCTAGTTGAGTCAACAAACTCTTTCACAATTATTGCAATCATAACAAACTCCCAATAAACTTTATTATTCTATTTTCTATTTAGTGATTTTTTACTTGATTATTCAACTGTTCCTTGTGGGTTTGATATCCTTCTTTAGGGGCAAATTATTACTTCTGACAACATGGTGCACTTGCTGTATATCAGTCATCATCATTAGCGAATTGTATAATGTTGACCTCAACTTCCTTATTATCCACTAAGACACTATGTAGCAAAACCTTGCCTGAAAGACCTTGCCTGCCCCTCAAGAAAGGAACACCGAGATCACCTTGTCTTAGCCCCTTCTTTCGCTTGAATTAAGCAGTGGGACTCCCATCACTAAAACATATAAAGTTGAGGATTGAAAGCATCATCTGATCATTAGATCCATTTTTCGCAAAAACTTAGTATTTCTCACATATAATACACAAAATCCCACCTCACAAAATTTGTTAAAGTTTGGAGATGGATGCTTCAGAAAGAACCATTTTCTCATATTCCTCTTCAAGGGGTTGTGGGATTCTAATTTTGTAGTTTTTTTTTCAAGAGAATCGAGGTGTGGGTGTTTGGGGTCATTCGGGGTTGGTTGAAGTCAGTTTGATTTTTTGGAACAAATTATGAAGAGGTTTGAGTTTCTAGGTTCCTACAATGTTATAGTAGTAGTAATGATTGGGATGGGGAATTGTATAATGTTGTTACTGATGGGAAAAACACACGCGGAAGCAACACACAATCACGAATCAACTGCAGAAAAATAAACAACACAAGATTTAACGTGGTTCGGTCGCCAACTGCAACCTACATCCACACGGGCAACTATTAGGTTTTCATTCTATCCTGTTGCACACCAATTACAAGTAAAATGATCTCTTTAAACAGAAATTATAAAAGGGACACAATGATTAAGCCCACCCACTAAACATGGTGCCTAGTCAGCCCAACCCAATTGGTCTTGGCTTCATACCCAACAATCTCCCACTTGAAACCACGGAACAATGTTCACCTGCGCTTCAATTGTGTACATGGTGTCTTGTTAGCCCAACCCAATTGGTCTTGACTTCATACCCAACAATCTCCCACTTGAAGTTACAGAACAATGTTCACCTGCGCTTCAACTGTGTACATGTACTTCTGTAATCTGTCGACGAAACTCAATGTTCCACCTTTAATTGCCACCAACCTTCTTAATCATTTTGAAGACTTCGTTAAAACTCCCCTGAGTTTTAACACGTCAGTCACTGACCCGTTCTCTGTTCCTACCGACTCCCACTTACAGGAACTACTGGATCCTGGAACAACCTGAGAACAAACACTCTCCATATTCAACAAGAAATTTTCTGGAGAAGTTTCAACCGCTAGAATACTAGTTCTCCTAACCCACTGTCGTCTAGGAACCTCAGCTGAAGCAGAACCCGTGCTCCCACTGCCACAAGTACCTCTGACTGGTCTACCTGAACCTTTCCATGCTCGTTCATCCTGAATTTGACCTGTGGCTCTGGGTTTCTCTCTTGTAAAGACAACCCTCTTCTGCCCACGAGATTCTGCGAACCGGACTTTGTTTATCTTCTGAACTGGGATGGTCACTCCTTCAGACACGGTAATATGACTATATACAACAAACCTCTCTTTCTTCTGCAGGCCATGACAAGATTTCCCTTGACGACCTTCCACTGTTGATTTTTGAACTTCACTTCATGTCCCTGTTCGTCCAACTTCCTAACAAAAATCAAACTTTTCCTCAAGCTTGGAACAACTCTGACATCCTTCAAAGTCCAGAAACCAACTGGTGTCTTCAACACTATGTCACCCATGCCCGTAACATCAAGAGTTCTATTGTTTGCTAGTCTTACCATTCCAAAGTCTCCAATAACTAGATTCTACAATGCTTCAGAATCCATGACCCAGGAATCCACACTGCTTTCCGCGCAACAGACTAAAAGGTCCTCGTCCGCGAAGTCTTTTGCAATGTTGACTTATTTATCATTTGGGCATTGATTCCTGAAATGCCCCACCTCCTTCTAGTTCCAACATGTTACACTTGAGCAATCCCGACTCTTTGATTGACTCCTTCTTTTGTTCTTGCTCCAACTATCTCTAATATTTTTCTTACCTCTGATGACATACAGCGATTCATTAGATAATTCCTCAAAACTCCTTCTTCGGACATCCTCGTCAAGAATGAGATCACGAATCTTCTCAAAAGTGAATCCATCTGATCCCGTTGAACTGGTAACTGTTGTAACCGTTCCGGACCAACTGTCAGGCAAAAACAATAGCAGTAGTAAAGCTTGAACTTCATCATCGAACTTAATGCCCACTGACGTAAGTTTGGATAAGATCATATTGATGTGCTCAGTAACTAAACTCGCAAATCCTCAATTTGCATTTTCCACCAACTGAAATTTGTACAATCGAATTTTCAATTCGGAACTTCCCTTCTTCTGCCATCTCAAATGACTAGACGAGATACTCGGTACAACTAATTTCAGATCTTGGCAATCTTTTTTTTTTTAAATCAAGAACACAAAAATTGCACCACCCAAAATCACTCACCAACAGACCTGGTCGCAGTCCCCACTGCACCGACACTCTGCACCACTGCCGTCGTTGGTCACCGCTGTTGTGAAGCAGATCTGGGAGCCTCCTCCTTGCACCGCTGTGAAACCCTAAGCCTTCGGACGTTGTTGCAGCCCCTGCGAAACCCTAACTTTGGGATGTTGCTGCCGCCTCTACGAAACCCTAACTTTGGGACGCTACTGCAGCCGCAATTTTCACGTCTCGTTGATTAATTTCTGCTGATCGGATCTCTAATGTGTAAACGAACCAAAGCTCTTGATACTACTTGATGGGAAAAACGCACGTGGAAGAAGCACACAATCACAAATTAACTGCAGAAAAATAAACAACACAAGATTTAACGTCGTTCGGTCGCCAACTGCAACCTACATCCACAGGGACAACTATTAGGTTTTCATTCTATCCTGTTGCACACCAATTACAAGTACAATGATCTCTTTAAATAGAGATTATAAAAGGGACACAATAATTAAGCCCACCTACTAAACATGGTGCCTAGTCAACCCAACCCAACCCAATTGGTCTTGACTTCATACCCAACAATTACATGGCTTAACCTATATGGTTTTAAAAATCCTGATGATCTACATAGCATCAACATAACTTAACCAATGTTACAGAGTTAACATTAAAAAAATCAACACTAGTAAATTAATATCTATGATTTTAGAATCTACATACGACCTAATTTGACCTAATTTATTAATTAGCATCAATTTTTCGTTGTTAGTCTGAACTTTTTAACGATGTAAAATATTAATTTTTTTTTCTTGGAGTGTTAATATATTCATATTTTAAAGGATTTACAATATTCATAATAACATAGCTATCAATTTTCTGCTCCACCAGTGTACATGTCCACACTGTAACAATAGAAATTTCATGAGTTTATGTTCACCATGTGATACATACAACCAGAAAATATGACCTCTCTAACGACCAGTAAATATCACCTATCTAAGGACCACATAATCGGGACCTAATTTCAGCATCAGAAACTTCAGGCTTCACATAATTTCCCATATGATATTAAATTTACATTTTTTGTAAATATTTCCCAAAAAGCGTTGTACAATATGAAAATGATTAATTTGACCGAAACCTCACACATTCGTATAAAACCTTATCCAAGATGTCTAACACTTCATCATGTTATTGCCTCTATAATTCATATAGTATCAAGCTATATTATCTTCGCCTCGAAATTCTTCTACTTAAACCTTTCATATGAAACCAGATTTAATCTCTCAACTTACCCTCCAAGTTCAAATTTCCTATTGGCTAATTACCTTTTTTATTTACGTTTTTTAGTTTAGATTATACTGAATTTTAGTTTTCCAATTTGTTTTAAAATACTCTTAAAACATAAATATAAGGTCTTTTTCTAATATGTTTTCGAAATTATAAAATAGTTATATATATAATCTTTTATAATTTATAGTTTTTTATTTTGTTTGAAAATTTTTACTTGATTTAGTACTCCTTTATTTACCAGAACTTGTATACCATATCATTTATTAAATTCTTCCAAAATATTAATATTTTGTTTCTTATAATATCTTCTCACTTGATATCTGGTACAAGATTACACCTTGTGGTCGTAGTTAAATCACATATCATTTCTCTGTATTCCTATTTTAAGTGAAGGCCACATGAGAATCAAATCCCTTAAAATCAAAATCTCTCTCGATTTTGATGAGTAAAATCGAAATTCTAGCATTGACTGCATGTATAAATATAGATCATACTTAATTTTTTAAATTAATTATGAGAATGGAATAAATATGTACATATCAGTTGTTGAGTCCATGTTCTCATATTTGTTTCAATACTCATCTTCATCGATATCTTTATATAAAGAAATAGTTAACAAACATGTTCTCTTCATTTGGAAGATTATCATGCAGAAGGATTTTATTTATTAGTTGATAACTATTTGGACTAGATGTTTTCCATAATCCATGGTGGGCGCCAAATGCTCTCGTCGGTTGACTCAGCCGCCATTGACTTCAAAGGCAGATGGTGACTTCTCCTATCTCCTGGTGGTTTCCGCTGTCTCTCTTTGGGTAGCTGAGAGTGGCACTGCTGAAACAGAGGGGATCCTACCTGTTGATTGCACTCTGACGATCAAGTCAGTACTGGGCTAAGAAACAGTAAAATATGTAAAGAAGTTCCAGTCTTAGAAACGACATACCTTTTTTAGGGTTCTTACCACCCTTTATATAGGTTGTATTAGGTCAACTTACCTATCCCTCAAGGTTCTTTCCTTAAGTAGAATTAGGGTTCACTGGTGAGGCATCCTGTGACGCGTTGCACAAGCTTAGCGCAGCCGCGACACAAGACTTGCCTCTTCTGGAGTGCAATCTTTCTAATAGTATGGCTGCCAAGGTACCAACCCATGTTCCAGCGCCGCGGGACCATCTGTTCTGTAGGTGCCCTAAGTATTCACTTGTCATGCATGCAATCTTTCCCTGGAAATCGGAACCCTAACAGGCCTTAGCGCCTCCAGGGAACACTTGCTTGTGCCGTACCTGAATGTACTATACACACCCCATGCATGATCTTCTCGTGACTTAGGTCTTTTTGGTATCCGGGTGTTAACTCATTAACTCATTCTGTTTGTGGGGTGTAGCTTACGTGGCCCACCATTACTATCAAACCACTGATGTCCGATTTCCGATGTCTTTCTCTGGCGCCGATGACCGAGGTCTTGGCCAGTACAAGGTCTTTTAACGGGAAATATTTTTCGGTTATTGAAGGGGTTAAAAAGGTTGAGGGTGGAGTGCAAGTTACAGTTGTGAATGTTTACTATCAAAGGTCACTAAAGGATAAGAAAGTATTATGGAATGAGATTTGTGAAGTGAGGGAGAGTCAGCCAAACAGAGTATGGTGTGTTGTTGGGGACTTTAATGCAGTTAGGAAGAAGGGGGAAAGAATTAAAAGAGAAGATTTAGTTTTTGGATGATCGAGATGATGAAGGCATTCTTGAGGAGGTTGGTAGGGGGAGAGGAGGAGTCTATTGGCCGAACATAGCAACATCTGTTTAAGCAAGAAGTTTAATTTCAGTTTCATTAAACATAGTTAGGAGGTGATTAAGAAGGATATTTTTTCGGTTGTAGAGGATTTTTCTTTCTCTGGTTCTTGTCCTAGGGGGTCAAATGCTTCCTTTATTTGTTTGATTCCTAAGTCTGATAACTCCCAATCACTTGGGGATTTCAGACCTATCTCTCTGGTTGGCTATCTGTACAAGATTGTATCTAAACTTCTTTCCCTTAGTTTGAAAAAGGTGCTAAGCAAGATCATCGATTCAAGACAACCAGGTTTTTTTCAAAGGTCGGGGTTTAATGGACAGTGTTCTCGTCGCCAACGAGGTGCTTGAGGAGGCTAAGAGCTGCGTTTTCTTCAAGGTTGATTATGTGAAAGCCTATGATTCGGTGAAGTGGGAGTTTATTTACTACATGTTAGGAAGGCTTGGTTTTTGCGATAAGTGGATCCTTTGTATTAAATCTTGCCTTGAATCTGCTTCGGTATCAATTCTTGTTAACGGTAGCCCAACAAAGGAATTTTTTCCGATAAAGGGTTTGAGGCAGGGTAATCCTCTCACATCTTTCTTGTTTCTAATTGTGGCGGAAGGTCTGGCAAAAGTTTCTAGGAATGCTAACTCGTTGGGAATGATCGATAGTTGGGAGGTCGGGAGTAAGAAGGTTAGAGTTAATATGTTGCAATACGCAGATGCTACTTTTTTTTTTGTGTTCTGAATTCTAAAAGTGTGTTCAATGTTAAGGCAATTTTAAATTGCTTTGAGCTAGCTTCGGGTTTGAAGGTGAATTTTTTGAAAAGCATAATTGGTGGAGTGGGGGTCGACGCGTTTTCTTTTCAAGGTTTTGAGCAATTCTTAACTATGATACTATGAAAGTTCCTTTTAAATATTTGGGTTTTCCAATTGGGTGTTGTCACAAGAGGGAAGTTCTTTGGGATGGTATGTTGGATAGGATCAAATCCAGACTGGGGAGATGGAAAGGTAGGAATTTTTCTATGGCTGGAAGGATTTGTCTTATCAAGTTTGTTCTTTCGTCTATTCCCTTGTTCTATATGTCGATGTTTAGGTTGCTTGCAGGAGTGATGAAGAAGATTGAGAGTATTTAGAAGAACTTTCTTTGGGAATGGGGTTCCGATGGGAGGAAGATCGCTTGGGTTTCTTGGAAAAAAGTTTGTGAGGCGAAGGGAGAGAGAGAGGACTTAGTGTGATCAATGTCAAGGATTTCAATTTGGCTTTGCTTAGTAAGTGAATTTGGTGGTTGGGATCTAATGAGGGGGGTTTGTGGAAGGAGGTTCTAGAATCTAAATATGGCGGCTGGAGGAATTTGAAAGAGGACAACAGTAGTTATTATGACTCCCTCTGGTGGAAAGATTTGAAAAGGATTTGGCAGCTTGAGAAGTGGGGTAACAATTTTCGAGATTGTTTAAAATGGGAAATTGGTAACGGAAAGTCTATTAGGTTCTAGAAAGACCGGTGGACTGGTAATGATCCTTTGAAGTCTAATTTCCCAAGGCTTTTTTCGTTAATCACTGAGAAAGAAAAGTCGTTGGATAGTTGTGGATCTCGGACAAACATTGGGTGGGAATGGTCTTTGGGGTGGAGAAGAAACCTTTTTGATTGGGAGCAGGTCCAGCTAAAGAAGCTTTTTGAGGAAGTGCACAACTTGTGCCCTATCTTGGAGAAAGCTGACAGGTGGATTTGGTTAGAAGATTTAAGTCACAGGTACTTAGTTAGTTCAACATATAGGATTCTAAGAGGTGGTCAAGGAAGGGACCGCTCTGGGATTTTTAAATTCTTTTGGAGGATTAAGGCTTTGTCCTCCACTTAGATGACTTGGTGGAGAATGCTGGGAAATAAGATTGCAACCAAGGTTAATTTACTCAAGCGCGGGGTTGCAGTCAGAAACGGTTTGGGCAGTTTTTGCAGGGAAAAAAAGGAGGAATATTTTCATTTGTTTTTTGATTGTAGGATATCTTGGTTCATGTGGTATCTTTGTTATGCGTGGTTAGGCATTACGACGATTGTTCATTTTCATGCTTACTCACACTTATTGCAGTTCAGGTTGTGTAATGCTCTGGAGTCGGTAAATATCGTGTTGGATAATATATGGATAGCGATGGTCAGTGAAATTTGGCATCATATAAATAAGATAGTTTTTAATGAGAGAATTCTGGATTTTTCTGAAATCTTTTCTTTGGCTCAGTTGAAGGTTTGAGCTTGGCTCACGTCTAAGTTTCTCACAGCTAGTTTTTCTTTTTCTGATTGGTGTCTCGCCCCTTTGGTTTGTCTATATTCGCTTTAGTAGGATATTGAAGGTAGTTTTTGTCAGGTTATTGTCTGGATATGTCAGGAGCTGCTTTGTTTCTTAGTTGTTTGAAAGGTGTTATGCGGTTAGGTTCCTTATTGAATCACCCCTGAAGAAAATCTAGAATAAAAATATATAAATTCTTAATTGCTGATAAAAAAAAAAAAAAAACTCTACAAACATAACATAACCAATGTTATAGATTTAACCTTAAAAAAATCAACACTAGTAAATTAATATCTATGATTTTAGAATCTACATACGACCTAATTTGACCTCATTTACTAATTTCATTTACTAATTAGCATCAATTTTTCGTTGTTAGTATGAACTTTTTAACGATGTAAAATAATATGTTTTTTTTTCTTGGAGTGTTAATATATTCATATTTTAAAGGATTTACAATATTCATAATAATATAGCTATCAATTTTCTGCTCCACCATACATGTCCACCCTGTAACAATAGAAATTTCTTGAGTTTATGTCCACCATGTGATACAGGACCAGAAAATATGACCTCTCTAAGGACAAGTAAATATCACCTATCTAAGGACCATATAATAGGGACCATATAACAGAAACTTCAGGCTTCACATAATTTCCCATATGATATTAAATTTACCTTTTTTGTAAATATTTCCCAAAAGTGTTGTACAATATCAAAATGATTAATTTGACCGAAACCACACACATTCATATAAAACCTTATCCAAGATGTCTAACACTTCATCATGTTATTGCCTCTATATTTCATATAGCATCAAGCTATATAAATATCTTCGCCTCGAATTGCTTATACTTAAACCTTTCATATGAAACCAGATTTATTTTCTCAACATAACCTCCAAGTTCAAATTTCCTATTGGCTAATTACCTTTTATTTTACGTATTTTAGTTTAGATTATACTGAATTTTAGTTTTCCAATTTCTTTTAAAATACTCTTAAAACATAAATATAAGGTATTTTTCTAATATGTTTTCGAAATTATAAAATAGTTTTATATATAATCTTTTATAATTTATAGTTTTTTTATTTTGTTTGAAAATTTTTACTTGATTTAGTACACCTTTATTTACCAGAACTTGTATACCATATCATTTATAATTTCCGAGTTTTGAAGATTAAATTCGTCCAAAATATTAATATTTTGTTTCTTATAATATCTTCTCATTTGATCTCTGGTACAAGATTAATCCCTCACCCTGTGGTTGTAGTTAAATCATATATCATTTCTCTCTATTCCTATTTCAAGTGAAGGCCACATGAGAATCAAACCCCTTATAATCAAGTCAAGAAAGGTATTTTTTGTTTTCTCATAAAGTACTAAACTGTTTTCTTTTTTATAAAAAAAATAAAAAATTAACTTGTTCTCTTGGATATTTTTTTGAATCTCTCTCGATTTTGATGAGTAAAATCGAAATTCTCGCATTGACAAAAACAAGTATAAATATAAATAATACTTGATTTTTTAAATTAATTATGATAACGGAATAAATATGTACATATCAGTTGAATCCATGTCCTCTCAATACTCATCTTCATCGATATCTGTATATAAAGAAATAGTTAACAAACATGTTCTCTTCATTTGGAAGATTATTACGCACAAGGATTTTATTTATTAGTTGATAACTATTTGGTCTAGATCATTTCCATGCTTTGAGGGGGTGTTTCCGTAAATATGATCATGAAAAAATATATATCCTATTGAATATAAACTCTAATGAGGGTGTTAGACATTGTTTGAACAATTAGTATTTTGAATATCTTCATCGATATCCTATTTGTTTGAACAATCAACTCTTGGATTGTGTTCCTGCCAAAAATTTGAGCACCTTCGTGCGTCTCTTCGAATGGTGGAACGCGAACCTTCAAATCTGCTCCTTCTCCCGTGAAGATTTCCTGCAACACAGAGACAAATGGCGTGCTCGCGGCCGTTTGTACTCCGACGCTCAAGTCAGTAAACGAGGCAAAAAACACCGTGCACCTCCGTATCAGAACAGGGCAACAACCGTGCTCTTGGAAGTGCGTAACTGAATTCTCTCCTATTCCCTCTCAAGTTCAC
>Ga0123342_1003986_pt1 | contig 23099 bp, 4 predicted proteins | sample Turbeawhitnodule_FD_89960 | JGI IMG/M metagenome (GOLD analysis project Ga0123342, IMG submission 89960) | Root nodule microbial communities of legume samples collected from Mexico - Turtle bean Mexico white nodule | ecosystem: Host-associated > Plants > Roots > Nodule | place: Mexico: Nepantla... | reverse complement strand
ATGATCACCCAAAATGCAAAGAAGAGCTTACCAAAGAGGGGACCCCATGATTGGTAGCCACTGTTGATGGCATAGGAGATACCTGCAACAACTCCAACCAGGTTTATGATGAGAAGTGTTGTGCTCTGATACCATATTACGAAGTGGACTTTAAGCCTAACTCAACCCCATAAAACCGGCTCATGAGGTTGAGGTTTGCACCCACTTATATACAATGAAAGGCTCTAATATCTAGTCGATGTGGGATCTCCAACACGGGATTCATTTAAAAAAAATTACAAATTTAGACAAGTCGTACCTAATTGGGACGACTTCATATGCAGAAGTCGTACCAATTAGGCACGACTTCTGCCATGTCATACTAAAGTCGTGCTAAGTTGGCACGACTTCTGCCCTGTCATACTGAAGTCATGCCAACTTGGCACGACTTTTGCCCCGTCATATTGAAGTTGTGCCAACTTGGCACGACTTCTGCCACATCATAATTTTGTTTTTTTTTTTAATTTTATTGTTTATATATTGGGTAGTAAGTTATGTAATGTTAAAAATTAATTTGATACATAATTTTCTAAGAGTGTTAGTTTTAAGGAACAAAGAATTGGATAATCGTGTATGGATCATGTTTAACGGTAATGTAATACAATAACTTGATTATTTGATTAATTAAAAAATGAAGAAAAATGTTATTGAATTTAGAAATAAATACATAAATGAAAATTTATTGTATTTGGAAAATAAATAGAGAATTATTATTGTGAATTTGCAAAATAAATAGCATGAGAAGTAATGATTTTACAGAACACGTAATGATGAGAAGAGATTAATTAGAACTAAACAAATTAGTAAGATTCATTACAATATATAAAATAAAACTATAAAGTTGAACTAGAAGTAAATTATTTATGGGAAGACGTGACACAACGTGGCAGAAGTCGTGCCAAGTTGGCACGACTTCTGTATGACAGGGCAGAAGTCGTGCCAAGTTGACACGACTTTAGTATGACATGACAGAAGTCGTATCTAATTGGTACAACTTCTGCATATGAAGTTGTCCCAATTAGGCACGACTTGCCTAAATTTGTAATTTTTTTTTAAACGGACCCATTTTGGTAAAAACAAAAAAAATAACCCCATCATGGTCAAAAAACCGTTAAAAAGTCTTATTTCAGATATTCTTAGCTGGTCCAAAACCTTATACAAAACATATATATTCCTTAGTACAAACAACCCAAACTACAAAAGATATGTATACAAAATACAATCATATTAAGACCCATAAATATGTTTAAATTCCTTAAAAACCTTCTTAGAGACACAATTTCTATTCAGCCTATCAAAAAGAATAATGTCCAAACTGAATTTTGCGTATTGAATTGTACAAATTTTTAAAAATGGTTGTAGCACCAACATCTTACACTCCAATCCGGACCACCAGATCACGCCTTTTAAGCTATGTATTGTACTATGCATTACTAAAAAAAAAAACATTTCCCAACTAGCTAAATGATCTATAACTTAAAGGAATAAATTTTTCAACCAACCATGCATATAAAAATCAAAAATTCATTTAAGAGATTTTAAACATAAAATTAAGCACATTATTATTTTAATATAACAATTAATATATAAAAAGGACTCCCATAAATTAAAATTATAATAAGTAATTAAGTTTAGTTTCTAAAATGATACCATATTATAAAGTTTAGGAACTAAAATGACAATGATAAATTTAGAGATTAAAATCATAATAAATGATAAAATGTGAGGATCAAAATGACATTAATTATAACTTGTATGACATTTTTTTTAAAGGAGATCAATATAAAAATTATATTTATTGATACTTTCTTTTAAAGGTAAGGAGTTTAATTACATTGTATTGTTCATGGTGATATGTGTGTTATAAGTCGTATTAGAGTCTAGAAGCCACCTCATGCATATTGGAGTCTATAAGCTTTCTTTGCTTATTGTTATGTCATCTCAATCTTTCTTCTTAATTCATTAACTACTTGCTTTATGGGATGCAAGACTGGAAAATCTCTTTCTTTGGGGTTGGTTGAGGACTTATCATGGTAAATTTGAAGGTAATATGATATTTTAGTTAATATGGTGTATGACTAATTTTAACTAGTAAAAAATACCTGGATCTAATTCTTAGGACTTTTAGCTTGAGCATTCAAGATTGTGTGTTTGTTCATAGATGTGTATTATATAAGTCCTAGTTAGTTGTTTTGTCATTCTCTAAATTTTAACTAATATTATCTAATCCTTCAAGTTTGAATTTTTCTTAATCGGTTTCAAGTACCACAAGTAGATATTCCTTATTTTTATCTAAGATTTCTGGTAGTTTTATTGAATATCTTTATTAATGATTAATAAGCCTTATGAGTTACATTCTCTTTTCACAGAGATTAGACTAATTAAGGGTACAATACTCAAATTGAATTAATTCTATCTACAAAATGACTTATTTTAACCATTTTCATGCTACAAACATCTTGATGATCTAAAGTTTAAACTAAAAACGAAAACCAATTTTTAATTATAATACCCAACCTAAAAACATATTTAACCAATTTTTTTTATAAAATTTAGTGTGAATTAAAAGATAAAAAAGGTAAACTTCAAAACCAACCAGAATCCTCAAATTAGCAGCAAGAAGCTTTAATTATTTCTTAAATAGAATACAAACCCCTGAAAAATATTTGCTCGAGCACTATTCCACTATATTATCCATTGATATTTTTTTCTTTGAATTCTCATACTTTTAAAAAAGTGCAACATGCAAAACGTTTCAAGTTAACCTTTATCAAGTTCAACAACATCTAGCTCTTAACCAGATAATGTGATATGGGATCATGGGATAGTAACATGCATGACAATACTTATAAATTGTCTATATTAAGTTTTCCAGTTATAATTATTTTTGTCCTATTAGGATACGAATTTAAAAATATTTGGAATCTTAACTACAGCGTTCACAACTACCCGCGTCTGTTTATATCATTAAACCAATTATGCTTATTTTAAAATTATGTTTATGTTACTTTTCTGTTTATTTGGCCATTGTTATCCATGATGTAGCTTAAGGTAGAGAGACATTAAGAAACAACAAATCTTGATAACCAAATACTTGCCCTTTTTCAACTCACTAAATCTCAATGATTTGGATTCAATATTTAGTATAACTCCCTTTGTTTTAAGTTCTGAAAACCAATAAACACAACATAATTTCTTAATTTTAAAAAATATTTATAAAAAAATTTCATTGTCCACTAGTGTCTTCTTATTTTGGGGATTTCATTGTTGTTGCTACTAAAATTTTGAGAAGTTATAAATTTTTAAAAAATAATTAAAATTAAAATGATACCTTCAAACTATGTTTTTTTTTTCATATCATTTTCGACCTGCGTATGTTTTTTTTATAATAGCTCTCCTATTTCCATATTTTACCACAAACCCAACACTCTAATGTATTTGCTTTGTCCATTAATCATCATCTTGGATATCTTCATTGCAGTGAAATTCGATCATGAAGAAAATAAGTATGAAATTAATAAACATACATAAAAAAATTGAAAAAAAAAGAATTAAACAGAAACCCGAGACATGATAAAAAATAATAATCAGATTTCTTTCTATTTCTTTTATTATGTAACGATAGATTGTCATAGAATAAGAAAGAGATAATATGGAAAAAAAAAGAAGGAAGAGAACATACTCAAATTAGGAAGATGGGGAATAGAGAAAATTATATAGGGCAGAAAGTTTCCTACAAAAACTAAACACAAAAGCAATCGTTTTAATTTTAATTATTTTTTTAAAGTTAACTGTAATAAAAAAGTTATTAAATAAAAATTAATGATTAAATAAAATATCATTATTGAGATTAAAAAAAATTATTAATATATAAAATAATTTTTATTAGTTAACTAAAATCTTGATAACTAAATATTTAGAAATTAATAAATCATTAGCTCAACCATGTCTACTGTTCTGGAATACCTTATCACCTTTTCTTCCCTATAACCAAACAATATCTTAAATTTATAACCATGAATAAAGTCATAGCAGCAAATTGTTCTTGAACTGTGGAACAGAAGCCCCAGACACCTTTTCTCGGTCGACTTTCGTTGTGGATTCTATAATGTTTTTGTCTTGGTTCTACCTTTTGTTGCATGGCTGTTTTGGCGGGTAATACCAGTCATTTGATTTTCTAATACTAAATTAATTTGTGGACAATCTTTTCCTCTACCATAATAATCCACTTCAAAGAATTAAAAATAAATGTTTGGAATCATAACAACATGCATAACGAAATTGTTAATCTTACATGCATAAAGAATGTAAAAAGACAATGATATTGTTTGACCAAGATATGGGGTAATTTTATGCTTCTATGATGATTAGTTTATGTAATTCCACACACCACACACGCATGAAATAAAACCTCATTTTTCTTTGGTCGTGTTTGCTTTTTGTCACTTGATTGGTCAAAGTGCATGTTACCATAACAAAAAATGAAAACATTAATTTCAAATAAGGCTTATGCGTACCAATTCACGAACCATGTGAGGTGTCAATTGAAAAATCAAAAACTGGCTACGCCATGTGGTGGTTACTTGATTTTGTTTACAAATTTGGGGAAGTTAATAATTTAGTAGAACTTTTTGTCCAATGACATGCCATGTGTTCGAGAATAAAACTAAATGAAGCTCGAAAACCATAGACATCAACATAAAATAATGACTTAAAAATATACAAACATTGGACTCATTAGTTACTTCATTTTATAAGAGAATTTCTATTAAATATCGTACCATATTCATTTCCATTCAAAAAGGGCATGCCTACCGTGTAACCAAATTGATCAAAGTGAACATGAGTTTATTTTGTACATATGCCTATTTGGAGATTTGCTACGTGCTTAAAGTTGAAGATTCTTAATTATAAATTAAACCGGTTGGGACTCATGGTTTTGAGATATCTTGGTAGTACCAATCAATCGATATGTTTAAATTATTAGGAAGTTGAACAAGGTTAAGTCGTTAAAAAAAACTATATGCAATATGTTATTAATCATGATACATATATTAATCTTGATTTAATAGTAACATGATCCATTTATATAGCTGTATAAATAGGCACAACAATTAAGGCAAATGTATGTCTTATTACATATTTATGACACTAAATATCAAACACTTACTTGAGTGTCGAAACACCTAGAAACGAATAAAGGAAGTAAAGTCAAACCAAAACGTAAGAGTTAATAGAGTGAAAAAAAAAAAAAAAACTGACTGAAACAAATGAATTAATTGTTCAGCTGAGAGAAGATTTTCTCAATTCCTTTATACGAAAACATAAATATTTTTACTGAATTTTTTTTTCAAAAATAAGAATGTGAAAGAAATAATGAATATCAACATATCTTAACATTGTGATCTAATTCATGTTAAACAACTTATGTTCATTTAGATTAAAATACAAGTGACCTATCAACAGCAAGAGCAAAAAAGAGAAAATGTTAGTGGTAAGTATATTTCCTTATATTGGTCATTGTTTAAGGGTGAAATGCTATTCATATAGTGTCCCACAATCTTTTACTCCATCACTCACACCACAATAAGTAGAAACAATCAAAATACTAATGAAATGTTGTGACCAAAATCTTATGTCCAGTTTTTATTCAAGAAAATTAACTGAGATTTGACAAACCAACCTTGAAGATAGCAAAATTAGACGCAACACACTATAGGGTACATAAGCTACTTTTGGCAACATTACAGTTAGTTGATGGCTTGATGATGTTGTCAATTTTGTCTTCCACGATAAGGTTAGCTTGTTTTCCTAATTCACATGCCACAAATATGTTTATGCAACGAACTTAGACCAATAATTCATGAGAACAGTGCAAAGTGCTCTGCTTCAACCATTTCGCAGTTGCCAAAATCATTTTCTACTGTCCCCTTACTAAACCAATACTTCATTTCTATTCAAAGTATTAGTTTCTTTCTCCAACATAGTACTGGTTTTTATAGCTTCCTACACCATCCAAGGGACACCAAAACTTGAAGTAGGGAACATTTCTGATATTAACAGTACTTTCTGTAAAATTCATTTATAAATATATACACACAAACACTTTGAACAATAACTTCAAAAATAAAAAGCAATTTGATCGGTTTTCAATTTGCCTCTGTTGTGAGTTGAAGAGTCATGACTAATGAAACACAATATATAAAAGCAGAGAAGCATTAGGGTCTCGTATTATTCTACTGCCATGCTTGTTCAATGACGTTCATTCATCCTAAAAATTCATAATGAATGCAGCAACACAAATGAAGAAACCCTAAGAGCTTAATTTAAACTATATTGTCTAGCCTTTGTGCATTTTGATTCCATTCTTAAAACACTCCTTTCACCAAGACGTGTACAATTGGTTCTAGGAAACTCCAATATTTTTTCTGCTATCTAGAAAATTGTAGACTAAAACATTTGATACCAACCATTTAGAACCATTGATTTTTGGATCATTTAATTACACAAGGTTTGTTTGGCACATTAAATAGCAGTGAATTCATTAACTCATTGCATTTAAAAGTATTGTCTGCTTACTAATGCCCTGACTTTCTATATGCTTAACTTGAGAGAAAAAACGTATTAATATAATCTTCAATATCTCATTAGAAAAAAAAAAAATTCAAGAAAGATGAAATAAAGATTTTTTTATTAAAAAAAAATATAAATAACTTCAAAAGTGATGAAACCCTTATATAAAATACAAAAAAATCACCATAACACCGCAAAACCACATAGCCAAACAAACAACAAGGAAATAAATACTAAAAACCACTAAAACCATAGCCCCAACACTAAACTACCTTAAAAGCCTTCAAAATTATCTTGCACACTTGATTTGGAATAAAAATATCTTGCACACTTGACCTATTCAAAATTAAGAGGTAAATATTGTTTTTATCTTTTCACATTCAGCCTCCTTTTGTAGCATGTAACCAAATTTTTTTTTCAGCATGAGTGAAAGTACATTAGAATGATTTGGACAAATTTTGCGTGACGCTACCGAACACATGTTTTGTTATCTAGGGAACGTGCATGTGATTATGAATTAAGGAAGAGAGTTACATGACATGTAAAAACATTGTTTGTGAAATGGGGAACAAGAACTCGTTCACTAAATTTCATGGGAAACTTTGATAAGGTTTGTTCTTCCATTAGGTGCCTGACCAGTCAAACATAAACAAATGCATGCAGCTGCGCAAGTCCATCATCAAAATGTTACATATTAGGTCCATGAATCCACATCAAAAACTGAAAACTGTCGATTACAAAATATATTATTCCTCATGCATCACGAATCATGTGGTGGGTATTTCTTTTGTCTTATTTTCCATATAGGTTCCGTAATCCATAATTTGTCCTATTGTTTTATTCAACATCACCAAATACTGCATGCACAACCATTCTATAATCACTTTTGATACAACCATTATGAACAAAATCTGACTAGATAGATAGCAATCAGAAAAGTAGTGGTTGGGACTCTGATGTCTCTAAATAAATGTTAATAAGATGCTCCCATAATGTAAATTCAAAAGGGATAGAAAGACAACCAAAATAAAACAAATTTTGGTCTATATTAATGCTCTAATAATGATTATAATGATGATAGGACAAAATTATGTATATAAAAAGTTAATTTAAATATATTTTTCGATGAATTTTAAATTTTAAAATGGACAATACTTTAAATTAGGATGATTAATTCTAATAATATCAAAAACATGTTTGGATTGCATAATAAGAAGCCTTCAATTCAGTGAATTTAGAGAAATACTAAATTTTATGTTTGATTGTCTATTTTGGGGAAGCCATGTTCACTAGTTCCGAAATGCTAACATGTTCAGAGACTTTCATCCCCAAACTGTTGATGAATGTAACAACATATGATTATTAAGAAATTAAACCAAAGGTGGAATGTTACGTTAAAGGAAAAGTAGCCTAAAGCATTTTTTTTAGTTAATGTTTTCTTCCTAATCATAAACGGATTTTGTAAATCCCCATTTGAAAGAATATTATGTTGTCTTCTCTCTTTTTCTTATTTTAAAGTCTCCACCGTGGCTTTGTTTCATCACTCAATAAATGTGCAGAAGCAGTTGATTCTATAATTCTATTGTCATTATTTTTTCATTATGGGTCAAATATCACATGCCTCCATGAAAATAGCAGAACATCATTATTGAAATTGTAGCATTGACTAATCACCTTGATCTGATGTGAAAAATGAAAATGTCAGAAGTTGTTTTTGGGCATATACCATTGATTTGAATTATTTGAGTGTTCAAATTAACACCTTTTACTTGTTCACATTGTTTTTCTCTAACTTTCTTTTGCTGGAGAATCAGCAAAATAACCTTCCAAATTATTATAGTGATGAGGGGTCTAAGCAAACCCAAAGAGTACAAAGCTTAGCCCAAACTTAGATCAGCCCAATCTACTTATCATACTATTACTCAAGTACAAAGATATTCCAACACTTGCCCCCGGAAATATACTAAAAGACTGTTTTATCCTTTTATTGAATAGAGTGATGAAATCTGAGGGTGAAAAAAGAAGAAAAAAAATTAGAGTGAAAAAATTAATGGAATAATAGTAAAAATGGTTTGTAGTTTTTTTTTACAAAGTCTATAAGTTACGTTTGTATATTTTTATAAAATTAAAAGCTACAATTTCTACAAAACTAACCCGTGCATTGCATGCAAAAGAAATAGTTTTCAATCCTACATAATCAATTATATGCCACCAAAATTTTGCAGGTGAACATTAAAAATGGATGAAATGGTCTGTTTCTCAATATCAGCACAATTTCCCCTGAATTTCTAACTAATAAAAGGCTAGTCCAACTTACAAAATTTATCTTTTCAAAAAAATTTACATTTCATCTCCTCTACAAAAAATCATTAAACAACAATTAATTTAGAAATAAAAAATAATTAATTATTATATTAATTAAATTAAATATTATTTTATAAATTAAAAAAAATATTTAAATTAATTTTTATTATTAATAAAAATTTATAAAGTAGTTTCTATTTATAATATTAATTATCAAAATTTTAATTACTAACTACTTTTAATTTTAAATTAAATTTTAATTTGATGAGTACTAACTTAAAATATAAAATAGTTAGTAATTATAAATTTTTATTAATATTAAAATATAATTTGCATACCAATAATTTTTTAATTTATTAAATAATATCTAATTTATTTAATATAATAATTAATTATATTATTTGTAATATCCAGATAGTTTTTCAATTTTTTTTAATAACATATAACATAACACTGATTTCTCTATCCTCTCTATCCTCCCGTTTGAATCAATGTTTTTTTAGTAATAAAGAGATTAGTGTAATATGTGTCACATATTTATATAAATATTATTATCATACTTTTATTTATATATATCGATTTTCATTTAACCAACTTTAATATATCATTTTAAAATACGTTGTTTACCTTAGTGTGAATTAGCAACAATATAAAATTGTTCTAAACTATCATATATTGAACTACAAACCTCCATCTGCATGACGGTTAAAAGTAAAGATACCAAAAGTTACTTACCAAAGATTTTGTTTTAATTATTTAAATTTTAAAACTAAATTAAGAGTATTAAACTTTCCCGCAGCATTTTTACAAATAAATCAGTAAGTTGTTTTATATTGCTTTTTCTCTGCTACTTTTTCTTCCTTTAAGAACCTTTTGTTAATATGTTTTTTCTTTCTCAAAATCTTCTACTTGATTATACGTCAAGAAATTTAAATTATCCACGCATTTTAAAGCAAACGCAAGAATCCTCGTTGCTCCAAACAACCTTTTACTGGCCTGTCATGTCAAGCAACTTTTTGCTTTAGAAAATTATTGCTATAAGAAAGAAAGAAAGAAAAAAGCACCCTGTGATGGTCCTCTTCTCCATCACTATCACATGCATGCCACAACTCAAAGTGACACTGTAAATAACCCAAGTGCTCTTCCAGAATGCATACTCCACCCTTCATCACTCTTTATTTGTTACAAAACATTTTTTCAGCTTCCATAGTGAGATTGTTCTTCTCCTTATATGTAACATCTGCACTCAACTTTTAAATTCCAATCTCTCCATTTTGGTTTCTTCTGGCCATTTTCGTCTCTATATCAATCACTTTTACAAGTGAGACTCCACAATGTGGATTCATTTAACTCTACAAAGTGCCTTCCATTGATCTGTAAATCTCAATTTGACGTTTGGTTTAACCTCATTAAATCAATCATGTAATAAAGTTTACCATCAATTATATATTATATATTGGTCTCATTTTGAAGTTTTATAAAAAAGAATGAGGTCATGTGTTTATATTCAAAGTGATTAATTTATGTGTAAAGTTTCCCAAATATAATAAATAACTATGCAGTACAACTGCTGTAAAATTTTTTTAAAAAATCTTTAAAATAGAGAGATACTTACAATAGCTACATCGTTCGTGTCACCTTGTAGAGAGAGCAAACAGTGAAATATATATGAATTTGTGTTGGGGAAAAGAAAAGTGTCGTATGATTGGACCATAAACTCTTTAACTTATGATGTATAACATTACCATGGTATCTTAGAAAAAAATTAAGCTGAGTAATGGTTTTTCATCAAAATGATGCAATTTCTTCTCTGTATTACCAAAATGTTTTTATTTACGCAATGTATTACCAATTCATTGGGCGTGGCACTTATTCTACAGAATTATATATGTGAAAAGACTCATCAAACATAACCCAGAAATTTCGCTGAGCAAAACAACCTACTATACACATATATGTCTGCATTAATTGTGCACACAATACATCATATCCTAATTTGCATTGCATCTTAGCTTACTCCATGTGGAAAACTCCAATGTTTGGCCCCTACTCATCATATTCCCTTATTTTAGCCACTTTTACTTGTATGTGTATATGCACACGCCATCTATAACTTCATTCAAGAAATGTGCATGTGTGTGTAGAAAATGGGGTTCAAAATACGTTGATGTTGCTCTTGCATGTATGAATCATGAAATTAGTTTGGTAAGCACCACTTAATCATGACTGTGAACAAGTTAATGCTGAGAGAATGTAGCAAGTACCCAAATGCAGACAGCAGTATAAGAAACGCATGCAAATGCTAACTTTGCTATAATTATGTAAACAAAGACATTTAATGTCTTTTATTAAATTTATATAATTGGCAAGGTTAGAAATAAGTTGGTAGCTTGAATTTCTTTTTGAGTGAATATAGTAGACACAATGTAAGAAAATGTAGGGTATGAATTAGCTGGGTAGCAGCCATAAGAAAACAAAGTTCCAAAATAATAGAGTAACATTTTGTGGTTGGAAATAGTATCTTGAATGTGTTTGTTGGGGAGATATGGTGAAGATTAGGGTGAAGCACCCGTTTATCCACATGTAAGTTTGTGGCTATGGGAAGTGATTTGTAAGATTGGGCCATTGTACAAGCAGGGTAGTCTCTCTGAGTCAGCTCAGGCTCAGTGTGAATTATGTAGTGAAGAATTTTTAGGTAGTCGTGTTCATGCCAAAACAAATCAAATCGATCCCATCACAGGGAAGATGAAAGCTTGGATTTTAATAAACTTGTGGGAATCTGAGTAGTGTGGTACACTGGTGTTCAGTTAATGTCCTTCAGGTAAAGGACCCTCCACCTCATACATGCAAAAAAATATTACGTACATTGTTCAAGTTTTATAGATAGATAAGACATGATTAACATATATATCACATAAAAATTGATCAAAACTTTAATCAGCACCATATAATAGTTTTTGTCTCTCTGTGTGTGTCCACAAGTCGTGGGAGTAATTAATTGAGTGGAAAGAAAATCTCTGGTCATTGAAGGGTGGAATTTATGAGTGTGAACCAGAAAAACCGAGGGAGGGTGTGAAAGTGAGAGGATATTTATGGTTAGAAAGTGACTGCGGATGATCACATGCATGAAGTGCATATCAGATGATGGTGATGATGATGATGCCATGCAACGCAATATATGATTGTAGTTGGTTCTTCTTCTTCTTCTGATATTTGTTTAGATTCATAATTTAAGTGGTGACCAAATAGGAGAGTGGTGATGGGTGATGGGTGATGATGAGAGTTGATTTGACCATTTGCCAGTGGCAGTAAAATTGCACTGCGATTTGAATCTAAGAAAATGTCTTATTATTTTGTCTGCTGCGGTTCCCTAGTGTTCTATTCTGAGAGAGTATGGTGTATGCATATATGCATATGATGTTGGAGGTAAAATCACAAGTGGGACCAGGTTAAGGAGGGAACAATCAACAACGTAAGAAAAATGTGGCAGAAAAAGTGAATTGGCCAAAAAATGAAGACGTTTCCTCTGGCTTTCACAAGTTTTTTACAGCAAAAGAACACGGAATGAAACACTAGCTAGCATTCCTCTTTCATCTTTCGCAGGTGGCAAAAATATAAGCCATTGTACCAAAAGAATAATTTACATTTTTTAAGAACATGACCCCACCATAGACCTTCTAACTTTTCTCTAGTAACGTACCCTGTGGTCCCAGGAATCTTCTCAACACACTCCAATTACAACAAACAACCATTAATAACTTACCTAATATCTTCACTCAACCATGGAGCCACAAAAATTAATGAAAGGAAAATAATAGTTTGAGAATTTTGGAGTTTTATACCACTCTTTTTAGAAATAAATATATATAATAAAAAATAAATTTATATTTAAATAATATAAAATAATATTAAAATAATAATATTAGAAGTTGTAATATGGTTATATAAAAAATTGAGGTTGTCAATATATCATTACTCTTAGTGAAATATTTATTACGTCTTTATTTTTAAAGGAGGTGCAATTGATGTATTAAGATTGTTCGTTCCGATTCAATTAAAGTTGAGATCTTGAATTACTTTCGAATCACACTTTTTTTTTCTCACTTCATTAATTGTTTGGTGAGATTTTTTTGCCTATTTAAAAAAAAACTATTAGCTCTCTCACCAATTTTAAATTTTATCTACATGGATGTAAAATGTTATTAACAACCAAACCTGCATGACCAATATATACAAAGCATCTATAATACTTAATCTACATCCACACTTGTTCCAAAATGTAAGTCTTACGTACATTCTTTAAGAATTTAAATTAAAGATAACTTATAACTCCCCTTTTTTCTATCTATGAAAACACTTTTTTAAAATAAAATTATAAAAAGTCATTAAATATAGAGATAAACAATACTTCAAACACATTAATAGACTTGTCAATTTAAAGATTCTTTCACCCATCTTTTAAGTTCCACTTCACAACTACTTAATATTTTGTTTATTATAGCACCTTATTTAATTTTGATTTCGACCCACTTTTTCCTGCTATTACTAGACAGTTGACAAGAAGAATAAGATTTCGGGCAGATTACGATCACTTGGGAGAAGAGGTAATGGATGCAAAATTGAAAAATAACTATACTACTATTCAACAACACCAAAATAATGAGAGAGGAGGGCCCGAGAAGTAGAGGTTTCTTGAACTGTTGAAGAAGACCAAAGAATAGACCTGTGTGAGAGAGTTCAAGAAAAAAAAAAAAAAAGTACAAGATACTAAATTTCATTGTATACACTTATCATAAAATGATGTCTTTTTACTTGCAAGTATTCCACTCCTTTTGTTGAATGATCTTAGTTAATGATGTCGTCTAGGTTTTGGTCTTTGATTGGTGAAGGTAGAGTATTTGTAAAATGTATCTAAGTTAGAATTTAGTATGAGATATAAGAAAGTAATAAATACTGATTATTGTGCAAATTTGTCTCGGTGGATATGTATATTTATAGAGTTGTATTTCTATATTGGACTTAAATTGTAATAACTTGTCGAGTTAACCTTGAAATTAAGGTGTATTTTGTATTATCATTACAACAATTAATCATGTTATGTCCACTTAACTTGTTTATAGAATATATATATATATATATATATATATATATATATATATATATTCTTATTACACTACAAATATAATTAAATTTAATCACGAATTATTACCTACAAATTTGTATTAATAGTTAAATTCAACCTTATTTATGAATTATTAGTTATGGATATGTATTTATAGATAAATTCATCATTACACACAAATATCTATCTGTTAGTAAATACAACATTGCCCACAAATTAATATTTATGGATTTCTATCCATATATAAATCCAACATTACATACGGATTATTATCAAAATATTTGTATTTGTAAGTAAATTCAACATTACATATGAATTATTATCTACTAATTACCAAAAATAACAATAATAACAATAATATTATTAATATTATTAATATTAATAATACTATGAATATTATTAATATTTTTACTAATAGTATTATTAATATTATCATTAACATTAATAATACACTAAAAAAAATCATCAAATAGAAACCAATTTTAGAGACAAAAAATAATTAGTTGCTATAGTAACTAAATTAGATATGATTTTAGAGACTAGAAAATTATTGGTTTCTAAATTATTTTTATTATTGATAAATAGTTTATAAATTGGTATTTAATTAGCTATCAAGGTTTTTGCTACCAAATTTAGAATCTAAATAATTAGTACTTAAAACCTTGGTAGCTAATTAAATACTAATTTAGAAAATATTTATCAATAATATAAACTAATTTATTTAGTCTCTAAATAGTATCTAATTTAGTCACTATAACAACTAATTATTTTTTGTCTTTAAAATTGATTTCTATTTAATAATTTTCTAGTAGTGATATTGTAATTAATATTATTAACACTCCTAATATTATTACTATTATAAATAATAATATTATTATTATTTAATAATATTTTTATCAATATTACTTATATTATGATTAATAATATTAGTATTATTTATATTATTATTATTTTTAATATTTTTATTGATAGTATTATTAATAATAATATAAATACTAATATTAATAATTATAATATTGATAATATTTAAAACATTTTTAATATAAAATATAATTAATATTACTAAAAATATTCATAATATTAAGAATATTAAAAGGCATATAATAATAATAATTATAAAACTAAGCATAATATTAATATTTTTAATAAAAATATTAAAAATATTTTTTACTATAAGAATTTATAATTTTAATAATGATATTAATAATTAATAATAAGTATAATCATAATATGACAATGAAGTTTGTATTGTGTAGTGGTTCAAGGTTCTTTGGGACGTGGATATAAGTCCCTCAATAATACCTATAAATTTTTTAGTGTTACCTACATATTTTTGTTAAAGGTAAAATCCTTTTTCTTTTAGTGATAAGTTTCCTTAAATATTAAGAGTTAGCTAAAAATACCACAAAATGAAAATAAAAAGTTAATTTTAAAAAGTTTAAAATATAGAATTATTTTTATATAATTTAATTGTTGATAAAGTCAGTTTAATCAATTTTAAGTCAATATTAACTATTTTTAATAAATAAATATTGATGTTTGTGTCGGATTAACATCGGTTTATCTGAGGCTAATAGGTAATTGAGTATATTTAGTTAACTCTAAGACAAAACTAACTATTTTTAACTTTTTTTAATAAATACAAATATTTATGTTAATGTTACTAGTTCGGTTTCGTCAATGCTAGCTAAAATAAATAAGATTAGCATTGTTCTTTATGTTAACCTTATTTATTTTTAGTATATATTTATTTTAGTTAACATCAAATAATTTTATCTATGTTATTATTTATTTAAGTTAGAATCCATAAAGTTGGTTCTAATATAATTTATTTTTAATATTTAACATCAATTAAGTCGACACTAATTTACATGTTATGAATATGTGTATTTTTGTGAGAACGAATAGGAACCGTAAATTATTTTTAATTCAAAGGTTTGGATTTAAAGATGACAAATCTACTCACTTATAATTTTTCTCTCACTTTCTATATAAATATCATCATACTCATCTTCATCCACACTCATTTCCTTAATCTACACTCATCCCCTTCACCCACATCAATTTTTTCATTCACATTCATGTCTTTCGTCCACACTCATTTTCATCATCTTTTTTAGTATTTTTTTTGTTGAAAATGAAGGTATTGCAAATTAAATTAATATTAAAATTTTATTTTTTTAGTGTTGGCTTAGACGATACTAAATGAAAATAAATTTAAAATAAAAGCGCATTAGCATAAGTTTGACAAATTTTAAACTACTCTAATAAAAAAAAATTAAAAAATTAGTAATAAATTAACGAAGTTGTTTAGACTCAACTCTCAAAAGGCAACAATAATGAATTAACATATATAATTTTAGAGTTCACCACTCATGCAACACAAATTCAAGAGTATTGACTAATTACCATTCTTTTATATTGCATTGTCTCTGTCTTTAAATGAAAAAAATTATATGCATCTTCATCTCCATCTATCTTTGATATTTGAAGAATATAAAATTTATCTTTCCTCTTCATCGTCATTCAGAACATATATACTCATACTTGCTCAAATATTGATTAGATATTGTTTTATAAAAAATAGAAAATAAAATAAAATATCAATAAACAAATTATCAATAAACAAACTATCAATAAACAAATTATAATTAAAAATAAAATAAAATAAAATATCACATAGACTAAAGAATTCTCAGTAACTTTAAATATGAAGAGATATAAGTATGGAGACAACACTAATTTTATTAAAAAATAAATAAAAAATGTTACACATTATCATAAACATTTTATTTTACAAAAAGTGTATTATATTTAAAATTTTAGCATTCAAAAGTTTTTTCTTTTGATTGTTGTGCCTCTAATGCGATCATATATTTAAATACTATTTTATTCTTAAAAGAATATAAAATTGTGATTAAGTTTTTGAATAATGAGGTTGATATCGTAATGATAATAGATATGATGTTGTTAAAACTATTAAGAGACTTGAAAGTCCTAAAAAATATTTTAAATGTTTACTAATAAGAAATAAGAGTAATTGTTTTTAGGATTTTTTTTACAAGGTGTTAAAAATCTATATTTTGATTGGTTTAAATTTATAGTTCTTTCTTATTTATTATAAATTTTGGCCTAATTTTCTATATTTCTTTTTCTTGTTTAATAATATTTTTTTTATATAATAACAAAATGTCTAACATAAAACTTCATTTAAATAAAAGTGTTTACATCAATATTTGTTTAAACTCTTGGTGCTTGAGGGGTTGTTGATGGACATAAATCCTCTATCATTAAAGTTTGTCTGTTTTAAATAATATCCAACCCCTAGTTTTTGTATAACTTGTTCATCTTTCAAACTTTAGTTCATCCTATCCTTTTTCTTTATTTGCATTTTCTCTCTCTCCTTTTTCTTTACTTTTTTTTTTTCATTACAAAGACACAATTGTAAAGACAACACAATCTTTTTCTTCTTTTTAATTTCTCACAAACATACAAATAAAATGAAAATGTAAAAAAAAAATTGGTCCAAAATCAGATGCAAAGTGGCCATTTGAAACCGGGGGTGGGCAATTCTCTATCAGATGCAATATAGTATTTTAATGTCATTTGTCCTTCTTCAATTAAAAACTTCTTAAAGGGCAAAGTTGAATTAATAAAAAAGAGAGTAACAAATGAGCAATGAGGTCACTAGAGAGAACGAAAAGGTGATTCAGAGTTGAAAGTCAAAGAAATTGGTGTGACCGCAGGGAATTGGAATAGTTTAATTTAGACTTTACTTGTCATTTTTTTTATGTTTTTTTTACTTGTATTTTTTATGTTTTTTTTTAATTGTTGGAGAGTGAATTTATAAGGATTTAAAAAATAGATTTGTGAAAATTTTTCAGGAAAGTTTGAAGAAAATGTTCATATTAAACTATGAATTTGTGAAAAAAAATTATTGAAGTTTTTAAATGATGTGATAATTATGAACTTTTATTTTATTTTATTAAAATATATAAAATGTAAATTTACAAATTTAATCTTCTATTATTATTGTACTGTTCGGTCACGATAAGTTGGCACTTGATCGTGTGGATAGATTTTTTAGGGACAAATTGAGTTGTGTCACTAAAAATTCAAAAAAGATGCTTGATATTTAATACATTCACATCAGTTAATTATAGATACTTTTTTCAATACAAATTTAGCAAAAACATAACAAAAAACGATACTATATACAACATCACCTCTGAATGACACAAAGATACTCACAATTTAAAATGTCGTTACAATCTCCTAAAGAAGGATCTATGAGTGTTATATAAGAATTCTAAGTACCCAAATAAATGTAAATATTATTCAATACAATACATATTACATTAAAATTAATATTTAATATTTTTACTAACTTGATCGTTGAAATTTTGTCTGAAATCTCCCTCGTCACACGGTGATTTTCAAGCACTCATAACGAAGAATTAATCGGATATCACCTCCCAAATCCGATTCTATATTGTTGATTAGAACAATTATATTTTAGATATATACAAAATTGTGGAAAATGCATTGTTGAATTAAAATGATAATAATTTTGTTAAGATTCGTGAGAAGTAAAAGTAGGTGTGTAGAGGAAGAGGAGAGCGTGTGGGAGAATAGGAATGCTTTGGTTCCGTACAAATCTGGTCACATCAAAGTCACGTCCTGGGATGAAAGCTGTGGGGGTTACTTCACTGTTGCAGATTGTCATTGCCTACGCAAAATAAAATACTCAACCACAACATTCTCACTATCTCTCAACACAAATTCTCACCTATTCAACTTATGTTTCTTATCTTCCATTTACTACTTCTTCCAACACTACACTATTTACACTTGTTTTAAAAATCAAACAATTCACACATTGTTTTAAATAGTTTTTGTTTAGGATTTGTTTTATAGTTGATCCATTCGATGCAGTTTTAACAGAGGGAAGATTTTATCGCAGAGGTTAAGATTGAAATTTGAAAAAAAGAAGAAAAAAAATCACATGAAAAAAGTGCAGAGACATGTAATAGCAACTTTTGGAAAAGCAGAAAGCAGGGTCACTCTCCTGCCGCTCACAATCGCTTATTTATTCAGCATATCATTCCCTAACAGGCAAAAAAATATTGATGTGATGAAATTTTGCTATGCTCTGTTTAAGTAACAAATTGCAATTAGTCATAAATCATAGATAGACACACTGCTTTGACCAGTGATGTGAATAAGGACATGCAGCGAATCCCTTCTGGCGAATCACTTTTACTAGTAACTTTTGAGCCTAAATTAAAGTCATTTCAACCTCAAATCCCTCGTTATATGATATAGACATGTTTTAATACAAAACAAACTAATCTTATAAAAATAATCACTTTTTAACTTTATAATATTTATAAGTATTTTTATAAGTTTTGATCCTTCGATTAAGTCAAAATCACACTCGTATGTGATGCAAACTAGTAGCACACATCGAGTAAAAATAATATATATTGAGGGTTATAAAATATTTTGAAATTATTTTGTGGAAGAGATACGTAGCATGAAATGATAAAAGATTGAGGGTTGTGGAACCCAGTTGAGTTAAAAATGCATTATTAGTCCTGAACACTACTTTCGGTGGGGTATGCTTTATTTGGCCACACCGCAATTTCTTCATAAAAATGAGTAAACATATAAACAAAATAGTTTTAGAGTGTTGTATTCTTAATCATCAGTCTCCACTATTCTTTATGTATGATTTTTTTTCCTATTTTTGTAATCTCGCATAATTGTTAATTGCATGAATTTCTCATCATCTTCTATAAATATCGTGATGAAATGATATGTCCATAAGTACTAATAGGCTTGACATATAACTCTACAATCTCTCAGCCTCTAACGAAAGCAAATGAAGCTTAAAAGCTATTGGGAACATTCGCTTTATAGATACCTAACAAACTCGGTCCATAACCCTAAAAAAAACTTTTTTCTTTAACTTTTACAGCAGAAAATGAACTAATTAATCAAGAATTAAGTTTTATTATTTTGTAAAAAGGGCTTGTTTAGGGTATTTGTAAAGTATGCTCATATTTTAACACACATTTAATAAGTTAAATTAATAATATTTATTTAGATTTTTTATTTGAAATTTTAATATACATTATTATATTATTAAAATGGGTTGTAAGATGGATATAATTTTTGTATTCAAATATTTTTCATTTGTAAAACAGTTGAAAAATCTACCAAATCTTTTATTTCACGTTTCATTCATTGAGATGTGTGCAAAGATGTAAACATTCATATTTAACGACTTCTTTATGATACCATCACTATTCATTCCTTTTTCTTTGTTATTTGGACTTAATGGCATTATTTGCCTCCTTTTCTTTATTATTTGGACTTAATGGCATTTTTTTCATCGTGTTGAGTCATTAATTTTGAATTGCATTTGACATAATTGACTTATACATTCTCCAGTAATCTAATGTATATAATTCACATAATGTACAATTAATGTAAATAAAAGATCGATTATGTTAGGTCATAGGCAACGTTACAATAAATATTCCAAAAGATAGTGAAAATATTGAAGGAAATTCCAAAAGAACTAAGAAAATATCAAGAAAATTATAGGAAAGGAAATATAATAATAACAATAATTATGCATGGTGGTATTTTTCAAAATCTACCGCATTTAAAAAAAATAAGAGATTATAAAGTCATATGTCTTGCTCTAACTAGCCCCGCTAATCTTTTATATTTTTTATATGATATATATATTTTTTAAGGAATGAATCATTTGGACTTTTCATATTAAAATATAAAACGGGATTAATTGAATTTTAAAATAATCATAAAAGTTATGGCTAGAATTATAAATTTTTATTATTATATATACAATCTAAAATCAAATTATATTTTCCAAAATCAAATTTAAATATTTAAGTAAAAAATTAAATAAATTTAAACCAAATTAAATTATCAATACATTTTAAAGGTTACATAGGGAATTTTTTATGCAAAAAAACTATTTAGGAAGAGAAAAGGTCATTTGACGTTATTATACTGATAAAACATGGCAAAAGTAGCAATGAAAGTTGTATTTAAAATAAGGTTGGCCTACATTTAAAGAGAAATATTATGTTTTAAAAATTAAAATCGATGATGATCAAATTTTTATATAAAATTTTATTTATAAGTTATTTAATTTATTGAAGCATTGTTAATATTTATTTTATTTTGTTAGATATTAATTTTTTTTATTAAAATATTAAAGTTTGATTTAATTTTATTGCTTTTCTTTAATTTTTATTGTTTAAAAGATTATATCAAATATTAAAATCAAATAAATATATTTGAAATAAAAAAGATGAAAAAAAGAAATTGAAAAAGTGACGTGCCAATTCACCCGGTACGCTTTTGACACCTCTAAATTTAAAGAAAGGATTTAGTTGATCATGTGATAGGAAATTTGAATATCTGTTGAAAGAGATATTCATAATTATATTTTACTATGTTTAGACCATGCTTATCTTTAAAAGAAGATATTCGTAAGAACAAAAACATGCCATGAGTGTTTGATATGGTATAATCTTTTTGCTTAATGATGGAAACCATTTTTTATTGTTTAGAAAAGCGACCACTTTAACTAACAGTGTGAAAAGAAGTGAAAAAAGATAGCTTCTGTATAAATAAAAAATGTGTTGAAGAATGAGTTGATAGAAGAGATAAATCCAGAAGGAAACACGCACTCAGAATCTTAACTAGCTAGTGCGGCATTTCGTTGCGTAATTTATTTAACATCTTACTCCACTATGAACTCTGTATCATAATATCTACCTTTTTTCCTATCATTTATCCATCAACTTTCTTTTAGGTATAACATGGTTAAAGCCTATATATTCCTTATCATTTTCGACTTTTCTAGGTCAACAAGTACCATTTCAACTTCTGCACAATTCCTTCCCTTTGCCTTCTTCATACATTATACAACCCTATACTAATCTATTTCTCTTTCTAATATTTACCCATAATAATAAAAACAAACAAATTTATTTCTTTAACATCTACAATTCCACCAAATATAATTCATTTATCCTATATTTTTTTACCTATAGTGTATTTCTATTTCGTCTTAGCAAATGGACACTGCCATATATAAATGAATTTCACAAAACCAATCCAAGGAATCAATATCTCAAAAGGTGAAATTGAATACCTGTACATAATTCAACAATAGTTCAGTGATACAATAGCTTTAACTAATATAGTTAATATTATTATTTTTATATGACTTTGATACTAATTTGGTAAGTGAGTTTATGTTTAATTTTTCTTTTTATAAAAAGTATCATGTTTGGTATCATTATGAAATTTTATATCTCAGCTAAGTTGGTATCTCAAGTTCCAAGAGTCACCACATGAAAAAAATATATTATTATAAAAATGTAAAAAAGAAGAAGAAAGGAAATACAAGTAAATCTGAAGGACTAGGCCAACATCTACAGAATAAAACCTAAGTAAACCGATATTTAGGTAATTTATATCTATTAATAAAGAATTTTAATAATAGACTAGATGAAAATCTATTATACTAATGAATTTTTTTTTATGAATAAAACCTAAGTTAGCAAATTTGTCAGCAAAAACATTGCTTTCACAAAAAAATTGAGAAATACTAAATTTGATTTTCCCACAATAATTAAGACATTTGTTCCACCTATTACAAAAAATTCAAGAAACATTAATCCTAACAGTAAAAGTAACACAAATCAAGACAAAATCATATTCAAGCGATAAATTAAACAAACCCATATTTTTAGCTTCTTCAATGACCCGCATAATTTCATAGAACCGAGTAACCAAAACATTCTGAATATCTCAGAACCAATTTATAAAATGATAGTTGCATTTTACTTATTTATTTGTGAGAATAGGATGACTCAGAATAAAAATTAGCCATAGAGAAGAAGTTGATTTCAATGAGAAGTGAGTTAATATATATATATATATATATATATATATATATATATATATATATATATATATATATATATATATATATATAATATATTTTTTTTTT
>Ga0123342_1003985_pt1 | contig 23100 bp, 14 predicted proteins | sample Turbeawhitnodule_FD_89960 | JGI IMG/M metagenome (GOLD analysis project Ga0123342, IMG submission 89960) | Root nodule microbial communities of legume samples collected from Mexico - Turtle bean Mexico white nodule | ecosystem: Host-associated > Plants > Roots > Nodule | place: Mexico: Nepantla... | reverse complement strand
TTTGATTACTTAGTGGATTACCCAGTGGTTTTCTGGGGACTGGATGTAGCTCTTGGTTTAAGAGTGAACCAGTATAAACTGTTGGTGTATCTTTCTCTTACCCTTAAACTCATTTACATTTTGGTTTTAGTTTTACTGGTATAAACAACCGATTGTTTTTCTGCTGCTTTGCTGTTTTATTGATCTTGTTCTTGGCTAACCTAATTTCTGTTATGGATTCATACAAAGAATTTTTTTAAACTTTGAAAAGATTTCAAAAACCTTTCTTAAACAATTCACCCCCCTCTCATTAAAGGCCATATATTCTAACAATGTTTAGTCAGAATGTCGTGGTTTATGTGGACGACATTGTGGTTAAATCTAACTCATCCTAACAACACATCCAAGACCTATAGGAAGTGTTTCAAGCTCTTTGAGACCATGACATGAGACTCAACCCCGACATATTTGCGTTTGGGGTAGAAGGAGGAATTTTTTTGGGTTTTATCCTCACTCATCGTGGCATAGAGGCAAACCCGGAGAAACGTAGGGCAATCACCGAGATTTGTACCCCTGAGAATGTCAGAGAAATTCAAAGACTGATTGAGCGGCTAACAACCCTTTCTAGATTTGGACTGAGGCTAGTAGAGAAAACACAGCCTATAGTACAATTTCTACGCAAGGCAGCTAACTTCCAATGGACGAACGAGTGTGAAGGGACTTTTTTGCAATTAAAAGCTTTCTTGGCGTCCCTGCCGGTTATTCAAAAGTCGAATGCTACAAAGCCCATAATCATTTACCTTGCTGTGTTAGAAGATGTAGCTATTGCAGCATTGATACAGGAAGTTGAAAAGGAATAGCGACCAATTTACTTCATCATTTGGGTACTTCATGGCACCGAGGTACGTTACCAAATCATCGAAAAGGTAGTCTTGGCCTTGGTGATAACAACAAGGAGGATGCACATGTATGTTTAGAATCATCGTATAATAGTCAAGATCGACTATCCAATAATGAAGATATTAACAAAGTCAAATTTGGCCGGCCATATGATTGGATGGGCCGTTGAACTATACGAATTTCAAATCCAATATAAACCTAGGGGGCAATTAAATCCTAGGCTTTGGCTGATTTTGCAGCCGAGCTTAGTCCTCATTTGACCGAGGAAGAGGATTCGTAGTGGATCTTGCATGTCGATGGGTCCTCTAACAGCAGATCATGCGGTGCAGGGGTAGTGCTCGAGGGATCGGGCGATATCCTCCTCGAGCAATCTTTAAAATTTGACTTCGAAACATCAAATAATCAAGTGGAGTATAAAGCCATTATAACTGTTCTCAATCTAGCACTAGATATGGAGGCCAAAAAACTTATATGCAAAAGTGACTCCCAGCTCGTTGTCAAACAGTTGAAGGGAGAATTTGAAGTAAAAGAATCGTTGTTTCAGAGGTACTACCATTTTTTTTCAGAATTTAATTGCCAAGTTTAATGACGTAAGAATTGAGCACATCTGTTAGAAACACAATACCTGGGCGATATGCTCTCATGGTTAGCCACTGTCAAGAAAAAGGGCCTCCACCAGTCGTTCATCTATATTAACCTCAAGAATCCCAACATTGGCTTGGATGAATGTATGACAACTGATGTACAACTAAACTAGATGACGCCCATCAAACAGTTTTTAGACAATGGGGATTGCGAAACTCAATTAGAGAAGACAATGGGACAAGAAGCTGCTCTAATTCTTCTTATTGAGAAAGATCTCTATCGCCGAGTATACACTCGACCGCTGTTGAAATGGATCTCTCTTGACCAAGCCGACTATGTCATGCGAGGGATACACGAGGGAGTATGTGGCACTCATTCGAGGGTGAGAACAATGGCCGCTAAGGTGTTAAGAGCAAGTTACTATTGGTCAACCGTGCAGGGAGACTGAACCTATTTTGTTCGAAAATGTGTCAAATGTCAGGAGTACGACAATTTATCTCACCAGAAGCTCAAAAATCTTCATTACATTCTCTACCCTTGATCATTTGTGAAATGGGAAATGGATATCATCAGACCTTTTAATCCAGGTAAGGAGCAGTGTAAATTTCTTTTAGTTGGGATAGATTACTTCACCAAGTGGATAGAGGCCAAACCTTTGGCAGCAATCATAACTCAGAATGTTCAATACTTTGTATGGAGAAATATTGTGTCGTTTAGGAATACCCCATGTGATCATCACTGACAATGGCCGAAAGTTCATCAACCTGGGACTTGATGATTTTTATGAGAAGCTAGATATCAAACATATCATGAGTTCGGTAGAACACCCTCAAACTAACAGCCAAGCCAAAGCTGCCAACAAAGTAATTCTCTAGGAATTAAAGAAGAGACTTAGCCCAACTAATGACAAGCGGACCGAGGAGATTCTCAAAGTCTTGTGGGCTTATCGATGTACACAACTGTCCACCACACAGGAAACCTCATACAGTTTGACGAACAGAACAGAGGCTATGATCCTGGTTGAAGTCAAAGAACCCTTTCTCTGACAGTAAATGCTGCTCAACCTCAACAAAGAAAGTTTGTTGGTCAGTCTCGACTTAATAAAAAAGCTCAGAGACAAAAGCATAATAAGGGAGTAGGCATGCTAAATTTAGGCGTGAAGGCGATACAATTCAAAAGTAATACCACGAAGTTTTCAAAAGGGAGACTTAATTTGGCGAATGCGTAACGACGCCCAGAAAAATGAAGGCAAGTTTTCAAGTAATTGGGAAAGACCTTTCTGCATTTCAGAAACAGCGGCCGATGGAGCCTATTACCTAGAATTTTTCTCAGGAAAATCTATACCGATAATGTGGAATGCCATGCATCTCAAGTTTTTTTACAGTTGACTATTTTAATAAAGACAATGTACTCTTTCCTCACTCAAGTGTTTTATCCCTAAGTAGGGTTTTCGATCGAAAAGGTTTTAACAAGGCACTTTAAAGTTATATATCATTATCATGCATCTTCTATACACTTTTGACACAGGTACCACTCGGTAATGGCATCCACTCAACTACTAGCGACCCTTACCGACCGAAAGACTACTACATACTACACCGTCAAACCATCAATCGATAACGGCAACACTTAACTACTAGCGACCCTCACTGACTGAACAATTATCACTAGATAGCGGAAACCGCTTAACTACTAGTGATCCTTATCGATCAACCGGTAGGTCGAGGGAGACGCTTAACTTCTAGCGACCCTCATCAACCGAACAACTATCACTCAGTAACGACATCCGCTTAACCACTAGCAACCCTTATCGATCAAACGCTCGGTCAAGGGAGCCGTTTAACTACTAGCGACCCTTACCGATCGAACGCGTACTATCCGGTAATGGCACCCGCTTAATTACTAGCAATCCTCGACGAACGTCTACACACTTAAATGTGTCGGCATTAACACAACTTCAACCAATGCAATCTTATCACATATGTGCGCCTTCAGTAAAGGTATTTATTCTTACTACCAATTAAACAAAAAACTTTTGCAGATAATCGCATAGGCATACAAAGTTTAATCAATTCGCCATGCCCTCGGTGGCCACACCTTGTCAATTACAACTACAAAAAATATTAGTTGTATTCGAGCGATCTTACTCAAAAGGAGTCTTTACTTCGACCAAATTCGTCAAGCTCAACTCATCAGTTAGTTGAAATTACAACATTTTGGTCTTAATCCAATTATTGTCTCACGAGTGTACAGTACAACTCGGTCCAAATAATTAAAGTTCGTCATTGGATAAAGTTCTATTATTAATTATGGCATTGGTCAACTTTTATCAAATCATAAACAATCAAGGGTGAATACCCAAAGGCTTGGTCAGATATCGTTAATTAGTGCTCGCAAAATAATCGTAGATTGGAAAATGGAGTTAAAGGCTTGATGAGCCACATCAAGTTATAATCACAATAGTTAAAGGCATGGATTAAAGTGTAGAAGTTAAAATTGTTCAATACCCACATCCGAGCCCAAGAAAATTCCTGATGTGAGTTGATTTTAGGATTGTTTATTTTATGGTGTGACACTTTACTTAGATTGAGATTTTAGGAATTTAAGAGTGAAAACCTTAGGAAAATCCCCAATGGACATTAACTTAACCAAGTGGTTAAGTAGATGTGAAGGTTCATTTCACAAAGGCAAAAGGAAAATACAATTATAAGGTGAAAATGATGCTAGAAGGTGCGGAATTAAAGAACAATGAAAAGAAACCAAAATAGAATTGTCGAATGGAAACAAGGAAAACCAAACAAGAACATGATACAAAGAGTAAAAATGGAATGACAATGGAAAAACAGATGAAGGAAGGAGAAAACTTATGTGATGGATTTGAGAAGTGGAACACGCCATTTGGAGTGTGATTGGCCTCCAAGATAAATGAAGATAGCTGCCACTTGAGAGGTCTCAATACTCACAAGATAAGACCTAAATGCTAAGATGAATTCAAACCTTAGTAACACCTCACACAATTTGTGCAGAGTAACTGTTCTTCTATTAATTTCAACTTGTAAAATACGCTAGGTAGGCCTCCTATTTATAGGTGAAGGAGCCTTGGAGAACAAGATAAAGGGGTAGGATGGGAAAATGGAAAAAATGGGCAGCCTTAGGGTTTGTCTAAGTCAAACCCGCATTCTAGCCTTGTCCTTCTAGAAACTAGGTCAAAATGTCTTCCGAAAGGACTAGGAACAAGCTAAAATGCTACCCACACCCCCTATTATGATAAAGACACCTTATTCTAGCCTATCTTTGCTATTTGGCCCCCTAAAGTGAGCCCAATTTATTTACAACATATTTGTATCTTATAAGAAGACCAAAAGGAAGAACTTGAGAGGCATCTAAAAATCAACCTAGGTTAAATTAGGATTTGTAGAAACTCCTAATTAAACCTTGGCCAGTCCTTTAGACCTAATTTGAGTCACATGATGCATACCATGTCACGCCTCCCTTGTGAGCTCAAATAGGCACCTATTTTCAAACATTTTTCCATTTGAATTTCCCACCAAATTATGTGTACAATGTCCAAACCCTAAAGCTATATAAAGGGGTGATTGGCTTATGAATTTGCAAGATTAATGAATGAGTGAATTGCTGCCAAGATTGCTAGCCATCTTATTCTCTTGTCTTACCTCTCTAGGATAGACACTTTAATCTTCTTCTTCACCTACCTCAAGTGATATGGCCCAACCAAACACTTTCCCTACCTATCATGCACCTTCAAGGAATCCATAGCTCCATGAGAGCCATGCTTGCACATTTCCTGCATTGAAGCTTCCGCAAATCCTTAAAAAATTCAATAAATTAATTCGGTCATGATGGCACATTCCATCATTTGGTATCTAGAGCCAAGGCTCGTCAATAGATAAGTGTCTTCTCTTCTTTTATTTTTTATGTTGTTCTTAATTTCGTTGTTCATCATGTTCTTGATTGTCTTGTTCTTTCAGTTTTGGTTTTATGTTTGTGTTGTTGTTTTTTAATTTTGTTCGGTTCATTTTGTTCAATTAGTCTTGAACAATTCGTGTTGCAAATTTTATGGGATTCTATTGAGTAATTGTGTGTGCTGTTTTGTTTTTGATTTATTTAAGTCTTATTGATGTTTTTAATCGGTGCAAATCTGTTTGATTTGAGTCATTTAAATTTTTGAATCCATTCAAGTAATGTCAATCATGTGCATCCAAAATTGTCATCAATTCTATGTAGTAATTTTGTTGTTAATTTTGATTGCTTGATTTTAATTTGAGTACAATTTCTATTTTGAATTTGAGCTTTGGTGCATTTTAATTTTTCCAGATTTGAGTTCATGCTTGTGTGTTAGTTCCATACAAGTTCATTTTCCACATAATTCCATTGTGTTTTTTAAGTTTTCAATTTTGTTTTTATTTTCAGATTAGAATTCCTCTATTTCACAATTTTTGTGCTGGCTAAAAACATTTATAAAAATTAATTCCATTGGTGAAAAATTCTGAGATTCTGGATTTGAGCAGTTTGATGTTTTAAAAAAGTGAAAAAAATAAGTGTAGCAAAATTCAAAATAGAAAAGAAAATGATTTAAAAAACGAACACAGTGCAAAATTCAGACTCTGAAAAGAAAATTTGAAGCGATAGTGAATTGAAAAAAAATATTGCAATTATTTGGCACATTGTTTTTGTGAAATTCCAAGCCTACATTGAGCTTAAACTTTAATGTTTCTGTGGCTTAAATTTCAAATTCAAATTTGAAGTATTCTGCCCAGCATAAATTCGGCAAGTTGAGAAAAAATTTACACAAAAATCCTCTAGTGCAATTTTGGTTTTATTCATCTATTCTAATGTCATTCTCTAGGTTTCAATTTGTGTGTTATCTTTTCTTGTGTACCTTAATTTTTTTCTTGTCATTTGTATTGAATATTCTTTCAAGTCATGTCAAATATCAATTCCATTTGTTGTAGTCCTATTTTTTAAATTGATTTTTGTAGCTTTAAAACTTGTTTGACTTCTTTTTGGTGGAAGTGACCTAAAAAGTGCTTTTGTGAGTAGTGGAGCTGAAATTTCTTGGTGAAAGCTATATCACTAAAGAATTGCAGAATTGAATATTCAAGGTTGAATATCCTAAAGAGGTATAGCAAGGGACAACACCAAACTTATAAAAAAAATATACACAAAGGAGCTACAAGTGAAGGAGTGCATAAAATAGGTCTTAAAATTTTGGTGCCTCAAAATTTGTTGATCTAATTTTCTTTGTATTTATTTGTGTTGTATTTTGCAAAACCTTGATTAATTAGTGGATTAATTTCGTCTTAGACGGTGAGTGTGTCTTCAAGGTTCTAAGTGCCAAGAAGCCTCACCTTAGGAATTCAACTAGTTTTAAAGCTTTCTAGTTAGCAATTTTCTTTCAAGTGTTTTATTGTTTTGCATTGTTTTCTTGCATAAAATTTTGTTTTCGTCTTTGATTTTACTCTAATTAAATTGCTTGGAAAAAGGTTTGTGAAAGTGTTGTGGGATAGTATATGACAAGGAAAGGCTTGGTACTTAAGAGATCCTAGTGATCCACCTCCCTTTCCTGGGAAGTTACCTACTTCACTCCAACTATCTTTCTTTTTGGAAATTACTTTTATTACATAACTTTAAACATGTCTTCTCATTCTTCTATTCCTAGTGAAAGTGATAAAAATTCTATAAAATCTCTTTTAAAACAAATGGCTAAAGACTTTCAATCACTATCACTTAGACAATTGCAACATGATGCTAAAATTTTGAAAGAAAAGAAAGAAAAAGATGTCTATCTTGCAATCTTAGAAGAAGAGTTGAAACTTGTTAAAGAAAGGGATGAATACATCAAAAAAATAAAAAGATATTCACATGCATCTAGTTCTAGGTTGAGTGACTCACATGCTGAGAAGAGTCTTAGAATGAATGAATATTATCAACCTCCACCTAGAAGAACTAGAAGACAAAGCCCAAAGGAGACCAGGGTAGACTTACCTCATTTTTATGGAAAGGAAAATGTTGAAACATATCTAGATTGGGAGATGAAGGTAGAGCAACTTTTTGTTTGCCACCATGTTAGTGAGGAGAGGAAAGTACCCATAGCCACCTTAAGTTTTCAAGGAAATGCTATGTATTGGTGGACAACCTTAGAGAGAGATAGATGCCTCCACAAGGACCCTCCCATAGAATATTGGAATGACCTTAGGGGATCCTTGAGATGCTACCATATTCCCTCATATTACAATAGGGAGTTAATGGACAAGCTCGAGAGACTCCAAGAAAAGAGCATGAGTGTAGAGGAATATAAGCATAAAATGGAGCTATACATGATGAGAGCCTCTATTAGGGAGGAAGAAACCACCACCATAGCTAGGTTTCTAAGTGGTCTCAATGTTGAGATTAGAGATAAAGTGGAACTCTTTCCCTATAGGGACTTGAATGACTTGATCCAACTTTTTATAAAAGTTGAGCAACAAAATTTGAGAAAAGGATCAAGTCGCAAGGAGAGTTCTTACTCTAACTCTTATCCTAAGAGAAAGCATAGAAGAGAAAGGAGGATAGTATTTCAAAAGATAAATCCAAGGAAACTCCCAAAAGTGTAAGAAAAGATGTGACTACCCCACAAACCCGCATTAAAGACATCCAATGCTTTAAGTGTCTTGGTAGAGGTCATATAGCATCCCAATGCCAAAATAGGAGAACCATGATCTTAAGAGGGAGGGATGAGTATAGCAGCCAAGATGATGAGTCTAGCGGGAAAGAAAAAGAGAATAGTGAGGGAGCATATCCATGTGAGGGGAAATTAATGATGATTAGAAGAACCCTCAACAATCAACCCAGTGTGAACCATGAAACACAAAGGGAGAACATCTTTCATACAAGATGCAAAGTTTTAGAAAACATTTGTTCTCTCATTGTGGATAGTGGCTCTTGCTGCAATTGTGGTAGAACTAGGATGGTTGAAAAGCTTAATCTACAATTAATACCTCATCCAAAACCTTACAAAATTCAATGGATAAATGAAGATGGGGAGTTAATTGTAGACAAGCAAGTGAAAGTCAACCTTTCTATGGGAAATTATAAAGATGAAATTTTATGTGATGTAGTTCCCATGGAAGCTTGTCATATCTTATTGGGAAGACCATGGAAAATTGATAATGCATAATGGTCTTACCAATGAGATTACTTTCACTCATAGGGCAAAGAAGTTTGTACTATATCCTTTAACACCCTCACAAGTGTTGAAGGACCAAGTACAAATGAAACAAAAGGGAGAAAATAAAAAAAGAATAGAAAATATAACAACAAGTAAAACACCTTAGGGAGAAAGCTAAGCGTGGGAGAAGAGTGTTCCTTCCCACAAGGTCATTCAGAAAGAAGAAAAGTTTGAAAATAAAATTGAAAAGATACTTCTATCTGAAAAACTTTCAGGCCTTCTTCTTTGTAAATGAACACTTGCATGCATTGCCACACTTTCTGAAGTTTGTGAGCTACCTCCTCAAGTGAAAAAGCTTTTAAAGGAATTTGGTGATGTATTCCCTAAGGAAGGCCCCATTGGACTTTCACCTTTTAAGGGTATAGAACATCAAATAGATTTAGTTCCGGGAGTTAGTTTACCAAATAAACCAGCTTATAGAACTAATCCTGAGGAGACTAAGGAGATAAAATCACAAGTTCAATAATTATTGGAGAAGGGCTAGGTTCAAAAGAGTCTAAGTCCTTGTGTTGTAGCTGTTTTGTTGGTGCCTAAGAAAGATGACAAGTGGAGAATGTGTTGTGATTGTAGAGCCATCAATAACATCATCATCAAATATAGGCATCCAATTCCTACACTTGATGATATGCTTGATGAATTGCATGGGTCCACTATATTTTCTAAGATTGATCTTAAAAGTGGATATCACCAAATAAGAATCAACGAAGGTGATGAGTGGAAAACTGCTTTTAAGACCAAATTTGGACTATATGAGTGATTAATGACGCCTTTTGCACTCACTAATGCACCTAGCCCTTTCATGAAGCTTATGAATCATGTCTTTAGGGATTGCATAGGTAAATATGTAGTAGTTTATTTTGATGATATACTAGTTTATAGTCAAAGCCTAGAGTCCCACCTAAGTCACCTTAAGGAGGTTCTTTTAGTGCTTAGGAGAAATAGTTTGTTTGCTAATATAGAGAAATTCACTTTTTGTGTGGACAGTGTAGTGTTTTTAGGATTCATAGTCAACAAAAATGGGGTACATGTTGACTCAGAGAAAATGAAATCCATCCAAGAGTGGCCAACCCCACAAAATGTAGGAGATGTTAGAGGCTTTTATGGTTTAGCTAGCTTTTATAGGAGATTTGTTCCTAATTTCTCAAGTCTAGCTTCACAACTCAATGAGTTAGTGAAGAAAGACACTCCGTTTTGTTGGACGGAGAAACATGAGCAAGCCTTTCAAAGGTTGAAAGATCAACTCACAAATGCACTCATTCTAGCTTTACCAAACTTTTGAGCTAGAGTGTGATGCATCGGGAGTAGGAATAGGTGTTGTCTTGTTGCAAGGTGGGCACCAAATTGCATATTTTAGTAAAAACTTCATGGTCCCGCCCTCAACTACCCCACCTATGACAAAGAGTTATATGCACTTGTGAAGGCCCTGCAGACTTGAGAACACTATCTAGTTTCAAAAGAGTTTGTCATACATAGTGATCATGAGTCTTTGAAATATTTGAAGGGTCATCATAAGTTAAACAAAAGACATGCAAATTGGATGGAATTTCTTGAGCAATTTCCATATGTTATCAAATACAAGAAGGGAAATACAAATATCGTGGTGGATGCTCTATCAAGGAGACATGTCCTATTTTCTAAACTTGGAGCCCAAATTCTTGGATTTGAAAACATACCTGAACTTTATAAAGAAGATAAGGATTTTGCACCCAATTTTGCTAAGTGCCAACATAGAACACAAGGAGGATTTTATGTTTATGAGGGGTACTTATTTAAAGAAGGAAAATTTTGTATACCCGAAGGAACACATAGAAAACTCTTTGTAAAAGAATCACATGAAGGAGGACTCATGGGCCAGTTTGGAGTTGATAAAACTCTTGATCTTTTAAAAGGAAAATTCTTTTGGCCACACATGAGGAAAAATGTTCAAAGACATTGTCATAGATGCATTTCATGTTTAAAATCCAAGTCTAAGAAAATGCCTCATGGACTCTACACTCCTTTACCATTTGCAAGGGCTCCTTGGGAAGATATAAGCATGAATTTCATATTAGGACTCCTTAGGACACAAAGAGGCTTTGATTCCATTTTTGTGGTAATGGATAGGTTTAGCAAGATGGCTCATTTTATACCCTACCATAAAGTGGATGATGCTAACAACATCTCTAAGCTCTTCTTTAAAGAAGTGGTAACACTACCTGGTTTGCCTAAGACCATAGTTTTGAATAGAGATCCTAAATTTGTGGACCATTTCTGGAGAACTCTCTGGGAAAGGCTAGTAACTAAGTTGATTTTCCCAACTTCTTATCATCCTCAAACGAATGGGCAAACTAAAGTTGTAAATATATCTCTTTCCATTATGCCTAGGTCAATCATGAGAGGCAACCACAAATCTTGGGATGAGTACCTTCCTCATATTGAGTTTGCATATAATAGGGTAGTTCATAAAACTACTAATATTTCTCCATTTGAGGTTGTGTATGGATTTAATCCTCTTACTCCTTTGGATTTGTTACCTCTACCTAATCCACAAGAATTTGTGCATAAGGAAGGAGTAACAAAGGTTGAATTTGTAAAGAAAATGCATAAGAGCATTAAGAAACAAATACAACAACAAACAGAGAAATACATGAAAAATAGCAATAAGGGGAAGAGATAAAGATGATTTTTGAGGAAGGAGATTGGATTTGGCTTCACCTAGGAAGGATAGATTCCCTATTAAGAGGAAGTTGAAACTTAGTCCCCAGGGAGATGGTCTTTTCCACGTCCTCAAAAGAATCAACAAATTAAATATCAACTTGACCTGCCTGAGAAATATGGATTACATACTACCTTCAATGTTATGGATCTAACACCTTTTGCAGGTAGTGAAGACGAAGAGACAGAAACATGTGATCTGACAAATCCTCTTCAAGAGGGAGGGGATGATGGAAGACGGCCTAGCTCAGGCCCAACAACTAGGTCAATGACAAGGGAGATCCAAGATGATTGGGACTCTGCTACTGATGGCAGAGAAACTTTCCTATACATGTTCAAAAATGCCATAAACCTAGTGTAGAGTAGAATTTATTTTTTGTCAAAAGTAGAATAGGAATTTTACTTGTAATTTTTCTTAAATGTAATTAGGTTGAATTTAGGAATCTAAAAACCAACCTAGGTTAAATTAGGATTTCTAGAAACTCCTAATTAAACCTTGGTCGGTCCTTTAGACCTAATTTGTGTCACATGATGCATACCATGTCACGCTCCCTTGTGAGCTCAAATAGGCACCTATTTTCAAACATTTTTCCATTTTAATTTCCCACCAAATTATGTTTACAATGGTCGGATCCTAAAGCTATATAAAGGGGTTCTTGGCTCATGAATTTGAAAGATTAATGAATGAGTGAATTGCTGCCAAGATTTCTAGCCTTCTCACTCCCTTGTCTTGCCTCTCTAGGATAGAGACTTTAATCTTCTTCACCTAGCTCAAGTGATATGGTTCAACCAATCACTCTCCCTACCTATCATGCACCATCAAGGAATCCATAGCTCCATGAGAGCCATCCTTGCACATTTCCTCCATTGAAGCCTCCAAAAATTCAACAAATCAATTCGGTCATGAAGGCACATTCCATTAAATCCCTTTCGACATCGTAGCGATCATCATTAATTGGCATGCCATGATAAAATGCATCTTGGCACACACTTTGGAAAAAACATTTTTTGCTAATACACAGAAGGAAAGCCTCAGATTCCTCTAACTTCGCGACCAACATTCCTTTTTCCTCTGAAACCTTTGCTGAAATGACTTTTTCTAGTTGCAACTCGGTTTCTAGAGTGGCACTTTACTTTAGCCTCGTCAACCTCAGCACTAACTTAGCGGAATTTTTCGTCCAGTGTGCCCATGGCCTCCAAGGTAGATTTCAGAGAGTTAGAGGGCTCGGCTAATTTTGGCTACCACGGTGGCCGAGTTGCTTTTCAGTTCACCACCAAGTGTATGGGTCACCACCAGTGAGCGACTTAACATCTCGGTCATCCCCTCTACAAAGTCATCTGTCGCAATAGTGACCAGAATGCTTTCCTTTTCAAATGTCATCCCGATTTGAACACCTTGGGGTAGTGGTAGACAACTGGCCAATACTGAAGGTGTGGAAGACGACCCTGTATATGCTTGAGGCTAGGCATTTTTCCCAGACGAACCTCTTTCTCAGGCTAGAAGAAGGCACGGTTTCAGTAGGAGGCACCACTTCGACGGTCGGGGACGAGGTTCCCGCACTAAGTACCTCCAGTGATACCTTTTGGCGCTTGAGTGCTTGACGTTTCAATTACTTCAAATACTTTGTTGATTCTGGGTCGACATGAGCCAAATATTCTACAAGAGAAAAGAATTAACAGTTTAGTCAAAAAATCGAATAAAGTTTTACATATGTCGAAATGTAACATACTGGTCAGATTCGTCCACTTCTTGGACGACTCAAACAATGAAACAAACTTCCTAGTTGGAAGCTTGTTGGGAAGTTGGTCGAGAACAAAAAAGATTTCTTTATCCTGGAGAGTCATCGAGGACCTCAACCAGGGGATATAATATTTGGGATTTCGAGTCCAATGAAAAGGGAACTGCCCTCCCTTCCGCATTGTAAAAGAAAAGTTTGTCGTCCAGTTCAATAAAAACTTTGAAATACCTCAACTTAAAGTGTTCGTAAGACAAGGTGTAAGGAGCAAAACGGATGCTGCCCGGATGACTGGTCAAGGATAACCAACTAACAGGGATAAGCGGACGAGAATTATAATAGAAAAGGAAAGATTGCGGAGTCGACCTCAACTTGAAATATCACAAATCACCCTAAACGCTTGAAGGCCTACCCATGAATTAGGGTGCAACTAAGTGGGGGCAATGTTAAGGATCCGAAGGACCCCCATTGTAAACTCGTCAAATGGAAGAAAGACATGTAAATTATTGAAAAAAGTAATATATACATAAAAAATAATCTTAAGGAGCATTCTCCTGATTGTGACAGACTCGGTCGGAGTGACTGCAACTATCAGTTGTAACCACATCTGAGGGAGCGTCAGGTTTCAAAATAGACACCTTAGACAAAAAACCATCTAACATAGTCAGAACTCTAAAAATAACAACGACATCTAATACGCATGGGTCAAACCACTCGTAGTCATGTATATTAGACGCAACACTGATCGACTGGTTCAAGTTATTTCTCACACCACCAGATACGGGGTGAGTAGGATCAGAAGACACAAGATTCACAATAGATCCAAAAGACTCAGCAAAGGAAGACATTACTAACCTTTTTTGAGTAAAACACGGGATAGACAAGGAATTGCTTGAGAATCGACACTCGGATCACGCTTGATCCACTCTAGCACAGAAGATGAAAGCAACAAACTCGTCAAGGTTCCCAAACACTTCTATTTATAGATCGTCAAAGAGGAGAGAGAATACAAAAATTCACCTCTCGGACTGTTAGATCACTTCACATCTAAGGCACACAACGCTTGGTATATGAATCGACACAAATCAGTGGTCGTTATATCGTTTGGATTGAACAATGTCCGTCGACGTTTTGAAAAGGCGCATATCACATCCCTAACATCATTAAATGCCCTAAATAGTCACATCTTACCTCGGGGCGCCCAACAGTCACATCTCGACTCTTCAGAAACTAATGCTTCTTCGAGCCTGGGGGGCAAGTGTACCAGTCAGTACTAGACGATTTAGTCAGTCGGTATCGCGGACCAACTGACCACGCCAATGCATATTTAAAGCACTATAAATGACAACATCGATAATTACAAAGAGTCCTTTATGAGTCATATTCATGTCCCGGATTATGCAGGAAATATCTCCGACAAATCAGCTAAATACTGATTAACTGAAAGACGATACAGATATTTTCCAGATATTCCAACATATCTATGTACCAATAAATCTCCTTACAAATCAGGGATCACGACACACATCAGTGGACAACTGATATTCAACCCATCATAACAAGGTCCCATGACCAACACTCTAAATAAACCCTTTGCAGAGGTGTAAGGTATGTTTTTATTAGTTTAAGAATATACATTCTTTACACATAGTACTTACTTGATCGTTAGAGTACCTTTTTCAGATCAACCCAAACCGAGACTCAACATTCGAGGAAGGAGAACCGAATGAAGGAGCAAGGAGTTCACCGACACGTCAACAATTGTACAACCAATTCCATATATTATCTAGGTCCTCTTTGTCTATACAATTACAAATATATTTTATAAGGGATGTAAATATAACAAATAATTAGATTCTTCATGTATTAGGTAATAATGGAGTAAGTTTATTGCAATAATTGATTTATTAATATGGATTAACCTTTATTTAAGGCACTATTGAAGGCTTTCTTATTCAGAATGGAGATTCTTTTGGGGGCCTCTGCAACAACAGAACATTTGTTTTCTCTAACAAAAGATTTAACCATTAACAATTATACATTAGGTAGAGTTTAACAAATCATGAAGCATCGAACATAAAAGAGGAAGATGATTCTTATTCTCGATTAAATGGTTCACTCACCAAAAAGTAAAAATGGTTCACTCACCAAAAGTAAAAATGGTTCACTTGTTTTTAAAACGAAAATAATTAAGACTAAGGATATATTTCCAGAAGTTTATTCGAAAAAGCTTTTGAGAGATTATAAATAAAATTTGTTTATACGAGTTTATGAATAAATTAATTTAAGAGAATATACTTTTTAAATGTATTTTCTTAATTATAAATTAATTTCAGTTTATTGAGGAAAAAATAAAATAAATAACAATCACATTATGAAAGAATAAAATAAATAAATGAATTTCAATCATATTGATATAGGATTAAGACTTTTCTATTTATATTTTTATCTTGAGAGTAAGTTAATTTTAAGTTATAGAGAAACTAATTTCATTTTCTTCTTCTTTATCTTCATACCTAAAAGTTGATAATAAATTAATCAAAAATATTTACCCATAAAAAAAACTGATGAACCTAAATCCGATTTTATTTTTGACTTTTTTTAAGATGAATTTTATACTTTTTAGAATTAAAATTGGTGTGTGTCAATGTTTCATATAAAAAATTATTTACATTAATTTTTTATACATAATTTAATTTATTGAAATATTGTTGATATTTATTTTATTTTGTTAGACATTAAACCTTATTTGATTAGAATATTAAGTTTTGATTAAATTTTATTATTTATCCTTGTATTTTTTTTATCTAAAAAGTGATATCAATGATTACAATCAAATAAATAGATAAAAAAAATAAAAAGTGACTAGCTAGCCCGCCAGCCCACCATATGGTGGAACGTGTTACCAATTTTAGTCCATATAACTTTGGTAGGTTAATCCGCCTCGCTCCATCCCATTTTTGACGAGCGAGTGATGAGGTTGGGGCAAAACAGACCCTAACTAGAGGTAGTTGATTATCTATTTTGACTATTAATGAATATAAATAATTAGGAAAAAAATTATTAGACATCCATTTTTTAAAAACTCTCAATCAATTAATGTTGTCCTTATGACAAGTGAGGTTGACGTTGCAAAGAATAATTTAGTAAATGTGATGTACACTTTGAAAAATTATTTGATGTTAAATGGGAGTATGTATACGCATAGTGTGAACATATCACTACCCAAATCATTATCTCTTTTGTCCAATATTTGATTTTCTTTATTTCATATAATTAAAATTTTGAATACATATAAACTGTATAGTAATTAATTTTTAAAAAAACTATATTTTAAAACATGTAAATAATATTATGGATTTATTATAAATAATTTATATTATGATCAAAGTTATTTGAACTATGATATTTAAAAAAAATATATTGAAATTAAATTGAAAAATAAATATTAAAAGAATAGATAGAAAGAATATTTGTTAAAAAGCCAAAGATATAAATCAAGATAAAAAAGATAATGGGTTGTAATAGTCCATAAATATAATTTTTTGAGTGAGTTGTGAAATCAAACTAAAATTAAATTAAGAGATATAGCTAAAATATAAAAGTAAAGTTTGGCATATGAGATTCTATATATGATTCTGTAAAGGTAGTAACAATTCCTAAAAAGATTTTCTTGATTAAAAATTCTAAAAGTAAATTGAAGAACAAATAGATGGAAGTAAAAGAGGGAATGGTGGAAACTCATCCTTAGGATTCGTTTGTGACATTTATGCATGAATCTCGCTAAAATGGTGGCTGCCAAACTTTTCTTTGTTTCCCTATCAATGGTAGAATTTATCATTCAAAATAAGTGGTCCATAAAATTAGGGTAAAATTTACTTCCTTTAAATGTTTGAAGTTCAATTTTAGTTTTTTAATATTTCTTTTAGTCTCTTTTTTAAATATACCATTTTTTTCTCTTGATTTTAGTATGGGTAAAATATTAATATTTGATTCTCATTTTGTGTAAAATATTGTTTTTAGTTCCTAATATTCATTTTAAAGTACATTAATATAATTTACTTTTATAAATCTTTACGAGGTTTTTTTTATTGACACTACCATTATATTAGAACATTATGTCAAAATACAATTATTTTTATTTAAATTATTGAGAAGTTGGATGAATAGTATATGTAAACTCTTTCGCTTGTATTAAATTTTTACTTATAAAAGAAATTAGTGAAAAATAAAACTATTCATTCGAGAGTGAATAGTAAAAGATTTTGTGTGTGAGAGAGTTTATATTTTCATAAGACCAATATTAATGAGTTTTATTTTCAATAGATCATTAATGGGAATTGAGTGATGTTGTAAAACGTTGTTCCTTGGTGGGAATACGTTGAGATTAAGAGATTCTTTGTAGAGAGAGAAAATTGTCATTCTATTTCAATAATGAAGAAATTTTACGTAAAATCAACCACACATATTCATTAATATTATATATATATATATATATATAGAGAGAGAGAGAGAGAGAGAGAGAGACTTTACATTCAAACCAAATACATCGCTTGTTGAAAACAAAATATTAATGCAGGAATTTATATACTATTATATTTATTTATTTTAATTTACTATTTTATCTCTTTATATATATATATTATAAAAAATTATATTTTTTATAAATCTTTTTTTCAAAAACTAAGAAATGTAATTTGGATATGGTATATGAACGTAGTTTTGCTACAACTTGAGCATACTTAGCAACTTACTATATATCCATGATAAAAAAAAATTAACTTTTTGACTAATATGGAACATTATATACGTAGAAGAATATATGCTTTTGGTTTTTAGTTCAATATTATAAGAACAATGCAAACCATGGTTCACTAGGTTACAGAAAATGTATGTATATATGAAAGTAAATTACAAATCAACCATCATATCTTCTTAATTCATTCCACGTTAACCATATTCTTTGTTAGGTTCTTGATAACCATATTCTTATGAGCATTTCATATAAGAGATTCAACACACCATTTCTAATTTAAAATTTTGAGACAATGAATATGTAAATCTTCTTTTTATATAATGTTCCTCATACTCGATGAATTAAATTAAAAAAAGTAGCACATAAGAGGCATTCCAACCCATAGAGCCGACTTAGCTCAGCGGTAGAGCGCGTGGCTTTTAACCACGTGGTCGTGGGTTCAATCCCCACAGTCGGTGTCTGTCTTACATTAAATAAAATCTTGATGTTTTGACACATTTTTTGGATTATCCTCTAGTTTTGATGTTGGTTCAATTTTGTCAAGTAAAATGAAATTTTATGCTTAATGACATGTTTTTCATTATCAAAGCTTTTAAGAAACCAAATCTAACTACTATCAACAAATTACTGAGGTTATCTTAAGTGAATAAACCTTCAAACATGTACATTATAACATTTTTTTTATTAAAATAACTAGAGTATCTAATGAGTAGATTTGAAGGTATAAGAACCAATGGTTTGTCTTGGTGGCTGACTTAAACAAAGGCAAACATGTTTTGTTATGGTAAAAACCAAACAACAACTAGGGTGAAGGGAAACGGGTTGAGATGGTTGGCCAAGACAAGCATGTTCCGTTGTGGTAAAATTTATGGTTAAATCCAAAGTCACACTTGAAGAAGAGACAATTAAGAATTCTGTTGGTTATTAATTCTGGTTTTATTATTATTAATTCTGATTTTATTATTATTAATTCTGATTTTATTACCCTTAAACTATTTTACCGTTATTAATTGTAATTTTATTATATGTATTATTGAGTAAATCAAGATGTATGATATCAGTTCAGCAGTTTTGTAATTTCGTGCAATTACCTTCAATCAGTTTCTACAACCTTTTGCATTCTCGTATTTCCTTCAATTGGTTCCTACAAATTCAACTATGAGTTGAAAGTCTCATATTAAGTAAAAATAAGAAAGTTAAGTGACATATAAGAAAACGTCTCACAAACACTAAGTTTTGAAATTTTTTTTTTGAATGTGTTATCATACTCTCTTATATAGATAGTTCATAACTCACTAATGCTTAATGGATTTCTAGCAGTAGCGCATTCCATATTCTTCTTTACTTACTAAGAGAACTAAAAGTTCGCTTAGGGCTTTGGATCAAGTTTGTTCCTTTCTTAAATCCTCCTTTATTTGCATAAATTTCTCATAAATTAATCTATCAAATATTCAAAAATCAAAATATTTGTAATGAGCTTTTTACTAATAGTTTTATGTATTTTTTCTATATTAACATAAAATAAGTGTTCTAAAAAATAATATAAACAAGTAATTTTAGCATTTATTTTAAGTTTTTGTGTGCACTTGAGATGATCAGCTTGAGAGTCTTTACTTATTTCTTGGGTTTCAAATTTACTAGTGAATGTACGATTAATAAAGCATCAATTGATATGCAACAAAAATATTGAAGAGGTTCAATATGGTGAATTGTAATTCAACCGTCACTCCATTAAATTTGAGTTTGGTTCTCAAGATGAACATGCCAGCAAAATATAAAATAAACTCATTACTAATTTATTATGATGTTTTTATCACACAAGGTCTAATATCAAGTTTGTTGTTGGTTTTATATTGAGATACATGCTGAAACCTAGGGCATCTCATCTTCTCACCACTAACAAAATTTTGATTAAGAGGACAATTGAGTTGGGAATTTTATTTCATATACAAAGAACAACAAGTTTGTGTTGTTCATTGAAGGAACTTTAATACCGTGGAGTAAAAAAATAATCATTTTATGAAGTTGAGCACATAATTGTTGTGATGTGTGCTTTCTAGAAAATATGGTTGGAAAAACTTACGAAAGAGTTGAGGGTAAAAAGATTGAAGAAGTGAAAATCTATTATTATCTTGTTGAAGAATCCAATGACAAATGGAAAAAACAAGCACATCAAGACTATGTTTTACTATATGAGAGATCAAATTGAAGATTGAAGCTGATTTAGTTTTTTACTAATGATTAAATTATCAATGGTTTAACTAAACCAATAAAGGGGAAGAAATTGAGATTTCTTATTATCAATTGAATTTGACCAATTTTGTAAAACAAAATTAAAGGAAGTGTTGAGTTGATTATTCTATTTGTTTTTGGTTTCTATCTTTTATTGCAGAAACATTATTTATTTCCAATGAATGGAAGAGTGTTTTTACATCCAACATTATGATAACTTAGGCGTAAAGGTATAGGCATTACAAATTTTCTTTGTCCTATGTATTCAAGGGAGTGTGAAAAAATTAACCATATTTTCTTTGAGGTAATGTGGCCAAGTATGATGCTAGTCTTATCTCTCCTTAAAGTTTTTCTATTTTTGCAGGTTGATCTTCCTTGGTTTTGGCATCACCATCACACTGGTTTGCAACTTGGCTAAAAATGGTGGCAAACCTATCTCATGGTTGTAGATGCATCTGTCCTAATTACTTTTTGCTAGCTTTATTTTACATGTAAGTTTTTGGAAGGTGTAAATTTGTTTGGTTCATCTCTCTTGGGAGGGTAGAAAAGATCTCTACTAAATGTTTGGTTGATCATGCTAAGATGCAATTCTTGTTTAATCATTCTAATTCCACCAACTTTTTGGTGTCCATGTAAAATAATTGTAAGATGTCTATAGGCTTTTCGGATTGTGACGTTTAGGAACTATAACTTTTCCTTTTTATAATAAGGTTGAGACATCCCTTAAGTACTATTTTTTTAACCTATATTAAAGATACAATGATTTCCAAAAAAAATACCAAACATTGAATTAACATATGATTGAGAGAAAATACATAGAGTCTCAAAGAGATTGAAAATACTAAATTTCTTAAAAGTAGTTTTTTCACCATGGATAATTCTGCAAGATTTGTCACCAAAATTCAGCGTATTTTTTCTTGTAGTCATGGTTGTTTGCCTTTCACTTATTTAGGAGTGTCTATCTTTTTTGGTGCTCCAAGGGGTCGTTTTCTTCAACCTTTGGCTGATAAAGTCAAATTAAAGCTTGTTTCTTGGAAAGGTAAATCTCTTAGCATGATGGGTCGAGTTCAGTTGGACAATACGGTGATTACGGATTTTCTAGCTTATAGTTTTAATTTTTATAAATGGTTTGTTTTTCTTCTTAAGCAAGTTGAGCAGTGGTGTTGAAATTTTATATATTCAGACTTGAAAATTCTATACATCATGACGATACCATGTGAAATTTATTTAACCTATATTGAAGATACAAGAAATACAAACATTGAATTAACATATAACTGAGAGAAAATTCATCGAGTCTCACATAGATTTGAAAACACTAAATTTCCATTGGCATATAATAGGAAAAATGCATAAACATATTTTTTAATTAAAATCTGGATGTTTTTTTTTAATTTGAACTATCTCTCACCTGAACATCACAAATTAATTCTTCAAGATGTTAAATTCTACCCGAACCACAGTTTTTTATTCACGAATTCAAATAATTGACATGGTAATTATTTAAAATTAAATATTTTTTTATTCATAATCTTCTTTTCCCTCAAGTAGAAAGGGAAATATTATCAATTATTTTGAAATTTGATTTTTTTTATTTCTTTTCAGATTAAGAAGAAGTAAAAATATGTTTCAATCCAAATGGCATTATTTAATTTACATGTTGTGTTACTCTGCACATCAACTCCATCCTTCAAGAAAATTGTCATTATTCTGACAATCATTTATTGATTTTGTCTTTTGTATTTTGCAGTATCTTCAGTGATTTTGATTTGCTGGGATAAATATTACTTCAAAGAGGTCCCCGAATATTAATAATATTTAATTATATATGTATAGAGTATTTTCATTTCTCTTTTTTCTTATTTTTTTCATTATTTTCATTTTTCATTTTCCTTATTTTATATTTTATTATCCGTCAAAAATTTTACCTTTCTGTACTTGACTTTTACTATTTTTGTGTAAACAAATATATATATATATATATATATATATATATATTAATTATACAGGTTTGATTATATTATATGATGAAACATGTAGTATGTAATTAAGAGTTTATTAGAATTAAAAATGTTTAAAACTAGTTGGACGCATACAATAGTAGTGTATAATGTTATCCTTGTAAATCCATATCATTGAAAAATTTCATTGTGAATTTAACATAAAAAAAGATAAAAAAAATTCTTGATCCAAGTATTTATATATTTTAAACATGATAATCTTATGATTCATGCAATTCTAATTTGTATCAATGAGTCAGAATTTATTTCTCCCACTTTTTTTTTCCTCTAAAGAGCTTTATACTCAAATGTCTTTCATCACACTTTTTTCTTTTCTTCACTAAATGGAAGTTTCTTTTATTAAAAAATAAGTCATTTCTCTCCCCAAGAATCATTCTCTATTCATTTCAACCTTCTTCTTCCACTATATTATAGTCATATTTATTTAATTATTTATTATAGATAAAATATATTGATCCTCCCTGTTGACTAGGACGCAAGAGCCTTGCCTCGTCAAATCTGGATCGACTTTGCGCCGTGTTAGCTTCCGTCCTTCGTCTTGATTCACCTCAAGAACCTGCAAAAGATAGAACGGCGCCGCTGCGGCCGATCACGCTCCGACGTCCAAGTCAGCGACTGAACCACCAAAATACTAAGAGAAAACTAAGAACTTCAGGAACCGTGCAAAATTCTCTCTCAGCGTACTCAAGTTCTCGCAAGCGTAAAGAAGTATTCTAAAAACGCGCGTACCTCAGAAGTTCGTTAGAATCTCTTATATACCTGTGCACTTTCTCTCTCTTACACATCTGGACACGTGGCTCGCATCCAGCTGTACACATGTCATCATCTGGAGCATCCTTGACTTGGGCGTCACCTCTTACTCTTCAGGTTTTCGGCTAAGTTACTTATGCAGGAAGCAACTCAGCGCATAACTGCCTTGGAGCGTGATCTCTTCTGCGTGGCGAGTACGGGTGTCTTCATACACACCTT
>Ga0123342_1003984_pt1 | contig 23105 bp, 7 predicted proteins | sample Turbeawhitnodule_FD_89960 | JGI IMG/M metagenome (GOLD analysis project Ga0123342, IMG submission 89960) | Root nodule microbial communities of legume samples collected from Mexico - Turtle bean Mexico white nodule | ecosystem: Host-associated > Plants > Roots > Nodule | place: Mexico: Nepantla... | reverse complement strand
TATAAGATATAAAATAAAGGAAAAACAAAATAAGATAAATATACAAGATATAAAAAAAATCCAAACAAGATAAAGATAAGAAATATAAGACGATACTAAATAAGTAGATGTTGATCATAAAAAGAAAAATAAATGAAAGATGATCATTCATTTGATATTTTTTTCAATAGTACATTAAATAGTTTGTGCGAAATGAAACATAATTAATGACGAGAAATGCACAATTCAATAATGTTGGGACATGTTCTTTTTGTGTATCCTAGTGTTTGACAATATGAACATTTTTTTGTTCAATTATGTTGTTTTCTTATGTCCATATCAGTCCTTATTCGACTTGACTTAGGTCTCTCCTTTGAGGTTATTTTCATGTCGGGACTTGGACATAGTATTTGACCAATGTATGCAAACCAATATTCTTCATTTATGAGTTCCATCAAATAGTCTTTCATAACATGAAAGATCCGATGCAATGTTGTTGTTTTTATTTTCTGTATTTATTTATTTTTACATTTTTCTTCTTCTCATTTTTAAGCATTAAGTGTAGCAATTGCATTAATTTTTTTTTAAGATTTTGCATTTAGGGTAGATAGACACTTCAATATTATTTGTGCGCTCAATATTAATTAATACTAATTGACTTTGATTTTTTTTATAATTATATCATGTATTTTTTACTTAAAATTAACATGATTACATCATCAATAATAATAAAAATAAATACTAATGTATGTTTATAGATGTTGTTGTAGAGTTTAATTTTTCATTTTCTTCATTTTAAAAAAAAAATTAAACTAAACATTTTTAATTTATTACTTTTTTATTTTTATTTTGTAAAAAACTCATTTCTTTATTCATTAATTATATTTCTAACTATTTTAAAATTAAAAATACTCATTTTTTAATATATTCAAAATTAAAATTATAAAAAAAATAATAATTTATTATTATTTTATTTATTTTTTAAATGGTGCTAGATAGGAAAATAAAAAATAAAAGGGTGCTAGATAGGGAAAAAAAAACAAAAGGGTGCTAGATAGAGAAATAAAAGCAAAAAGGTGCTAGTTAGGAAAATAAAAATGTAAATGGTGCTACATAGGAAATTTACCCATGCTCATCACTATTAAAATATTTTTAAATATAATCAATTTTAAAGAAAAAAAATTAATTATTATATTAATTAAATTAAATATTATTTTAAAAATAATAAAATTAGTGATATTTAACTCGATTTCTATTATTAATAATTAATTTCTAAATTTGTATTTAATTAACTATCAAAGTTTTATTTATTAATTTTAAAATATAGTTAACTAATTAGACACCAATTTAAAAATTATTTATAATAATAAAAATTAATTTAAATATCAATAATTTATTTAGTCTCTACAATAATATTTATTTTAGTCAATTTAATAATTATTTTTTTTATCTCTAAAAGTTATTTATATTTTATAATTTTCTTGCAATCCGTAGAAATTCTTCATGAAAATCAATCAAAACGAGTATGAATAATAATCCCACATCTAGACTAGAAAACATAGAGAAATAAAACACTTTCACAAAGAATTAAAGTGAAAAACATTGAAAATATAATTATTTTTTTGTTACTTAATCTATTCTTTTCAACCGGTTATGGTGTAAGGAATTTTTAAAAACTTGCTTAAAAATTTGTTCAAAAACCAATAACGTAATCAACTATATATAGTACAACTATAATGTGGTGGTTCTTTTCTTTTACAATTTTGCTTTCTGTAATCATAATAAATAAATAATAATGATAATTATTTTTTTCATTTTTCTTTTTAATATAAAGGTTATTTTCATTTTTTTATATTTATTTCTAACCAAATAGCTTTATTTTCATGTATTTATAATAACTTTCTTTTTTCTTTTTCAATCTCTTCACTTCTTTCCATTCTAGGAAACAAAGTGTTAAATGTGGGACAAGTCAATGAATTTGGAAGGTGAAAATAAAGGTTTATATAAAAAAAAATTAAATGAAATTTTTTTTAAAAAAATAAAAAATAAATAATTAATATATTAATTAAATTAGATATTAATTAATATATTAAAAAATTATTAATATTTAAAATAGTTTTTATTATTAATAAAAATTTATAAATTAGTTTTTAAATTAGTTTGATAATTTAAAATCTTGATAGCTAATTAAAAATTAACTTCTAAATTTTTATTAATAATAAAAATAATTTAAATAATATTTTTTAATTTATAAAATATTATCTAATTTAATTAATATAATAATTAGTTCTTTTTTGTTTATAAAATTAATTTATATTTAATTATATTAAAAAGAATATTTGAAAGAAAAAATATATATGTATGTAAAATTAATTTTGTAAAATTAATTTTTTTTATACACAAATTAAGTTCTCTCACAATTATTTTTAACGTTAAAGTTTATGTTATTCTTTTCGTAACTTTACCCCTGAAAGCTTTTATGAAAAAGTTGGTCTAAATATAAAATAAAATAAAAAAGAGAGAGCTCTAAATACTTTCTTTAATCTCGCCCATCAATAATTAATTATACAAACTAATTAAAAATTAAATATAATTAATTTTTATATTAAATAAATTAAATATTATTGTAAAAATTAAAAAAATTATTAATATTTTAAAAATTTATTATTAATAAATAACTTTTATATTAATATGTAATTAATTATTAAGATTTTAATTATTAATTTCAGAATCTAAATAATTAGTAACTAAAAATAGAATTATTTAATTTCTATTAAATTTTCATAAAACTCATAAAGTAAAAATATTTAAAATTAAAAAATAATTAAGAAACTAGTTTCTTTACAAAATATTCTAAGGATTTATAAACATCTCACTTATAAAAGATTAATTAAAATTAAATGTTAATTATAAATTAATAAAAAGTGAAATTTTTCCTTATTTAACAAATAGAGAGAGGATTTAAATTTTATTCAATATAAATATAAAAAAACATTTATTTTACATATGTAGTACTTTAACAGGTGTACGAGTAACAGACAATAAATGAATTTGACATTGATAAAGAAAGAAGAAGCATATATTATAACAAAGTGGGCATTTTCCTTACCCAAAATTGAAAGAAGAAACATACATTGAAAAGAGATCTTTCAAAATAAACTTTACTGGATTATTATGTGGATGTGATAACAAGGGTCAACATCCCCATTTGCCTTTTTTAACAGAAACACACAAACTAGCCTTAAAATTGAAGTCACGAAGTAACATATCTATATTACAATGTACACTTCCTAAATTGAAGAGCTGTGTTCATTTATAAATAATTTATTAAATAAAATTTAAACTATGTGCCTAGACAGAAAACAACAGATCCTGGCCCAGGAAACATGAATTTGGTCTCAGCAATCACTTTTATAGCACATCATACTTTATACCAGAAAGATATGTGAGGATGACATGCAATAGTGGGAGTTGATACATCCCAAAGTCAACATTAATGAGTTAGCAGTGACAAATGCATTGCACTCACTCTTTATTCACTTCCATTTTTCTTTCTTTCTTTCTTTTCTCTTCACTAGCTTCTTACAGATCCTATGTCTTAGCTCACAAGAGGACAAGGAAGATGATAGTGGTTCTGGGCATGTAAGTCCTATTCAAACTCTAAGCAATTATCCTTTTCAACGCACTGTTGTCGTTTATACAACTCCTGGACCCAAATCATGTCCACGTCTCTCCACTAGAGTAAATTTATTTCAAAATTTTAATTAACCTTTTACTTCTTTTCAAAGATATCCAACCAAAATAAACTTTTGTATCCATCAAATTAGTCAGTCAACAGTTTTATGATTGGAGACTTTTTCATAAACCTAATATGTAACATCTTCACTGTATTTTGTTAAAATGTACAATCATTGAACCTGCAAAAATATTATACTCAGTAGCCAAAAACACAACGTTGTTGCAGTTGTGTGTTTGCATTTTTCTTTTAGATGAGTTAAAAATGAAAACAAAAATAACGTGTAAAAAAAAATTATAAATTAATTAAACAATTTTTTTTTTTTTTCGATTTGAGTCTCTCTTCTTCTTCAAGTTTGTTCTCTTATTCCATTAGTAGTTTTGGAATAAAAGAGTGTGATGATGTTTACGTTAAAGTTATGATTAACTTGATGATAGATAATAAAAATAATAGTTTTACCAAAGATTATAGTTGCTTGAAATGGAGTGAAGAAAGTTATTGAAAATGAAAGTTTTTTTTTTTATATTATATGTGAAATTTGGTGTGAAAACTTGTGATAGTATGCTCTCTTTTTCTCCCGATCTTAAAATAAGGAATTAAGAAAAGAGTAGGGAGTCAATTTGTACATAAAAATTGTATATTAATATTAAATTAAAAAAATAATTTTATTTTTTAAGTAATTCATATAAAATAACAAAATACTTCATTGTCCTAACAAAATGAGATATATTAAATAAGGGTAGAATCGAAAGAAATTTGTATACACCAAAAAATATTAGATAGAAATTTCTTTATATATAAGTATAGATTAAATATTTTTTATACACGATTTATCTGTGTTTTGTTTCTCTAAGTAATTTGGAATTTAACATAACCACTCCTTAACTATCATCCCATATCTTCTTAAAACTTAATTATGTTATTTTATCTTGTATTGTTGTTTTATGATTGATATAAATGTATCATGCTTGTTAAAGTTTTTGGAGTAACTAATAATAAAATCACACTAAAAGAAAAAATATTTTTAAAAAATTATTAATCTTAATTAGATTTTATAAAAAAAAATGAATTTAATAACTAATTATATAGAAACTAATCTCATATTTATAATATATAAAATAATATCAATGATTATAGTATATGGAACTCGTATTATAAAAAAATAATTAAATGATCATATTATTTACAAATTAATTCAATGACTATATTATATAAACTTTGTAAAAAAATATATAAAAACTAAAAGTTAGTCACCAAAATGATTTATAAATAATAATTATTATTATTAAAATATCTTTTACCTTTTTATTTATGTACCTAACTTTCTATATTTAAATTTAATAAGTAATATAAACTAAATAATATATTAAAATCCATCAAAATGATTATATATCTAAAAGGTTATAGTCCTTCAACCATGATATTTATATTGTATATACATAATATTATTATCAAAGAAATCTAAAATAAGAAAATTTTGAATTCTTTTCACCACATTTTTTTAGGTCATCCAAAAAAATTATTTAATGAAAAATAAACCTTTTCTTATTACTTATATTGAACTATATTCAGCTTCTTTTACTTAGGATGTCAATAAACACGGGTTTTTACGAGTAAAACTCATTGATCAACGAGTAATGTAAATTGAGTTTTGAAAACCCTCATTTAATTTTTAAATTAAAAATATAAACTTACACTCAGCGTTACATATAACCCACATATTTCTTTTCTTCTAAACACCCAACTTTATGAACAACAGTAAAATAAGAGAAAAAATAACAATTAAAAATATTTAAATATGATTGAAATTAAAAATATATAAACATCCTGAAATGCTTAGTATAATATCATCTAGTATTTTCTAACATATCATTTTTCTATTTATTATCTTGTTGAGTAAAGAAAAAAAAAGAAAAATATAATGACATGTCCATATCATTAATTATTTTAAAAAAAAAATTGAAATAATGAGATAAAAATAGTAATAGAAACGATAATCAAGTCTTTAATATATTTTTTCAAAATATAATTTTTATATATATATAAATATTTCATCTCTACCTAACAAACTACTAAAATAAAATTATGGACTTAACTAATTTTTATAAAATTTTGACATTTGACATTTCGATCAACCTGTATATCAATATTCACACAGACCCAAAAACCCAACATTTATATTTTCACCTCAAATTTATAAATATTAAAGATTTTTTTCTTTCTAAGTATTACACAAAATTGGATACAACATGTAGACGAAGGATGTATTACAACTTCATATTCGTTCTTACTCTTTACTTTTGTTCAAATTATTTCAAAATGAAACGATCACCCCTCTCTTCTACACAATCTTCATAAATCCAAAACCACAATCTTCATATTTCCGAAACCACTTATTTTCACTTTGTTAATATTTGTTGGTGGTATTTTAAAATAATTTGAAAACTATTTTAACTTTCTTTCTTTCGATTATTTTTTTTCTTACATTATGTATTATATCCCAAATTATAATTCTATAAGAGTATTATAACAATTACAAATATAAATACATATTTTGAAGCATATTTAGAGTACTCATCTAGAAGAAGAAGGAGAGGCTTCTAGAAAATATAACTTGGGAAGCAAGTTAGGATTTCCAAGAAGTATGAGTGGCTATACTAACCCTAACCCTAACTTCCTATGCAAACTCGGGTTAGTGTAGCTTCACTTATACTATTATTAAATTATTAAATAAAAATCAAAATTGTGAAATACAAGTGTTTTTGATGTATGTGAAATAGTGTCACTACAAGAAAATCATGAAATAGAAACTAATTTTAAAAAGAAAAAATAATTAATTGCAATAGTAACTAAATTAGAGACCATTTTATAAACTAAAAAAATTGGTTTCTAAATTAGTTATAGTTTCTAAATTGGTATCTAATTAGTTACCAAGGTTTTAACTACCAATTATTTAAATTCTAAATTTGGTTGCTAATTAGATATCAATTTACAAATCATTCAACAATAATAGAAACTAATTTAGAAACCAAAAAATAAAAAAATTCTAAAATGGTCTCTAATTTAGTTACTATAGCAACTAATTATTTTTTGTCTCTAAAATTGGTTTCTATTTCATGATTTTCTTGTAATGTGTTTTGTGTTTTTTATGAGTTTTCTTCCAATTTTAATTGGTCAAAACTATTTAGAATTGCTTAATTTTTAGTTCATCAGCTCACCTAGTCATGTTCAATGTCATGTGATTCCAAATTGTGATGAATTCATGTTCTCCACTTGAGTTCACCACATGTTTGACAAAATGACTCTAAGAAATTTGCTTGTATGAATTTTTTTTTTCATAAACTTTGGTGCATTTTTTGTTTTGAATTTTTTTAGTTCATAACAAGTCTTCTTAAACATCTAATCATATATGTCTTGGAAGTTTTGTTCAAACTTTCCTTGAATTTCTTAGGTTTCTTTTCCTCATATTGTGGTTCACAAGTGTACTGGTTTGACAAATTTATTTGGAATGTTTCATGTTGAATTTTGTTGTCAAATTTTAAACAAAAATAGTTCATGATGTTTAGCACATTGTGTTAAAAAGGTGCATCAAAATTCCTAATAGAAAAAACGTTATACATTGTAAAAGCCAGATGCTCAGTGTGAAAGTATTGAGTATGCTATGAGTTCATTGCTCTCAATTTTCTATTTGTTGTAATTTTTTTCAATGCATATCTTGATCTGAAATTTGAACCAATGTTTCCTTGTTGTATTGTGCACTTGTGGTAAAAAAAATTGGATTTTAATTCGTCCTACATCTCCATGTTACAATGAGTATACAAACTTTTTCAGGTTATTCTTCTTCATCGTTTCCTAAGATTGAGAACTCTCAAAGAGACAAAGATAACACTCTCAATGAAAGCACAAATAAATTTCACAATATAACTTCGCAGAGTGAATAATTTACAAAAGTTTACACACAATCAAAAGATAGATTCTCAAAAGTTGATAGCACTATAAGAACTTTTGAAATTGTATATCTTTCTAAGAGAAAAAAAAAATTGTATAGTTGTTTGTAAGATTATATTTTCTTCTTATTTTTTTTATCACTTTATATAACCTCATGAATTAGACCATTGAACTAAATAACATAATTTTGCACAAATTTTTCTTTGCATATCTTCATCTTTAATGTTGTAGAAGTTTTAAATGGAAACTTATAATATGATCTTCCATGTATTTGCTTTGAATCTATCAGATGAATCCATTTAAACGCACTCAAATTATTTAACCGTCAATTTCAAATATATCAAAATTGACTAAGCTCTTTTATTTCCTTATGTTTTTTTATATTGTTGGTCAATTATGTCCTTCTAAAACAAGTTTAAAGAACAAATATTGTATACGTACGTTGGTATTAAAACAACATTTTTTATCATGAAAATATTTTATAAATATCTTTAAACACTTCGATTTCAACTAATTAAAGTATTATTTCCATTTTAAAGAAAAGCAGAGATTGCATTATATTGTTTGCAGACTTTTATATTGTTACAAAACTGTTACAACGTTCAAATGATCATTAATCATTCATATAAAATATATAGAACATTTAGAGTGCTTTTGTTATAATATCAAAATCTTCACACAAGATTTACATGTCATACTGTTTAAATGGATGTAGACCGTTTATAGGATTTTTATACCGTCTCGGTCTCAACAATTTCTTTCAAAATAAAGAATTATGGCCTACATCTTGAACTATTTGTAACACCAACTAAAAGGATGACCAATTCTTTGCATTTAAATCTGTAAAATTCAAATTAGTTTTTTTTTACAGAATAGATATTTAGAATTAATTTCAATCGCTTTTTCTAGATTTGGAGTACATTTGAGTTTAATTCAATTCCAACTATTTATATTTAGATAAAAAAAATTCAAATAAAATCCATGTAGTTCTTAACTAATTACTAAGCATGAATGATGAAATGGTATAGGTTTGTTAACTTGCATCTTGGTTTTAAGGAAATGTTATAATTTATTTATATAAGTATGACTCAATATTTCACATCTCGTGTTTAGAATTAAAGAAAACAAAAATAAATACTATTTTGACAATTTTAGATATTCAAAATAGTACTTACACTACAAGAAAATCATGAAATAGAAATCAATTTTTAGAAATCAAAATAATTAGTTACGATAGTAACTAAATTAGAGATAATTTTATAAACTAAAAAAGAAAATTGGTTTATAAATTAGTTTCTATTATTGTTAGATAGTTTCTAAATTGGTTTTAACTACCAATTATTTAGTTTCTAAATTTGTTCTTTAAAACTTTTGTTGTTAATTGGATACCAATTTAGAAACTACTTAACAATAATATAAACTAATTTAAAAACTATTTTTTTTTAGTTTCTAAAATGGTCTCTAATTTAGTTACTATTGCAACTAATTATTTTGATATCTAAAAATTGGTTTCTATTTCATGATTTTCTTGTAGTGTTATAAACAAAATATATATTTAGTTTATAAATTTAACTTAAACAAAATATATATTTAGTTTATATATTTAACTTAATTTAAGTTAAATTTATAAACTAAATATATATTTTGGCTGGTTCAAATTATTTTTTTATTATTAAATTACACATATAAAGGTAAATTGAAAAATATTATAGTGGATGAACGTAGTAAATTACATTAAAAAAATTAATATGATTTCATATAACATAATCATTATGTGAAACTATAACTATATCCAAATGTCAATATATTATTATTATCATAAATACAGACATAATACTATTAATTAAAGAAAATATTGGAATATAGAAACTAATTAAGAATTCTAAAACATTTCTTATGCAAATATTCTCTTTAGATACAAATCTGATTTCATGAAGCTTTCCATTTTAATTATCTGCACAAAATATCTTCGGTGCTAACTATTTTTTTTAATAAAAAAAATTAAGAACAATACACTTATATTTTATACATATAATAAAAAAATAGTATTAAAATAAGTTATTTATTAAAATTATTTTTTATCCTATATATACCATCAATTAAAATAAGTATTATAATATTAAAACAATATTAACAATAATGTACAAAATAAATTATAAAATACGTTATTAATAACATAACACATATAATTTAAATCCTTTTTAATTTAATAAATCAATATAAAAAAACTCACAAAAAAATGAGGACCCGGGATTTAAACTAGTGCTTCTCAAATTGATTGTTCACCACCCCTTCTAGCATATTTGGATTCGCGTTTCTAGGCGAAAAGTTGCATGCATTTATTGAAGCTAAAGAAAAAGGAAATTATGCATAAAAAAAAGTGACATTTTATGGATACAGACACTTCTAGTGTGTTTATTAATAATCCTATAAGTTTGATTTTAATCTAATAAAAAAGCAATTAAATGTGAACTTTTAACAGGTTAATTGTTGGATATATCGATATAAGGATATAAATGGATGAAAATATAGTCTTATGATATGGTTTTACGGGATATGAGTTTATTTTATAAAGTTGATTATAGTTTAAAATTCACTTTTTAAAGGTTATTATAGTTTTATAGAGTTTATTTTAGGAAAAACTTGTCATCTTTACCGATATCAGATTATTTATTATATATTCCACACACAAATTAATTGACAGGTCTTGATAAAATGAAGTGATTGAATGTAAGATTGGGCAAAGTTGATCGCAGAGGTGGTTAGGTAAAATGTATGAGATCGAAAAAAACAAAAGCACCCATTTATTTGTTCAACGTGTCCTCTTTGTCGTCAATTTTGAGCGGTAGTTGTTGATATCTCTCATTCAAAGTTTTGTCGTTAATATCTATATACAAAATTGTTTGTAGAAAGAGTAAGAGAGTTTGCTGAGTTTGTTGGGTGGGGACTTGGGGAGGGTGGATAATCACGATACGAATGAATGCAGTAGCCTTACTCTTTTTGTAAATTGAAAAGACTGGCTATGCCATTTTCCCACACTTTTCAAACTAAAGTTGAATAATGGGCATCAACCACTTCCTCTATTTCGATCTTCCAATTTGTTTCAGAGTGGCATAGTAGCAAAGCAGGTAGCAGAATCTGTTTCACGATTCATCACACAACTCCAAGATGTTACTTGTACGTTAGAAAAAGGGAAGGCAAAGGGACCAGTTAAGGTTTTCGAGAGAATTAGAGGGACAGAGCCATGAATAGTTTGGGGTTCCAATGGTGAAAAGAAGACAAAAGGAACAGCATCCAAGACCATTTTTAAATTCTAACAATACCATACAACTTGTTTTATGGGACGCAAGAGCTTCGGGCTCCCAAATTTCGTTCAACTCAACACAAAGTCTTTCTTGTTCCAAGTGAAAAAATAAAGCAATTACAGCTAGCGAATCTTGCGTGCCCCGCACTAGAATTACACAATAAACTAAAAACTTTCAACATCCCTAATTATTACTTCTCAAACAGTACAAGTATATTAAAGCATCCAAGTTTTAGCCACATTTTCTTTTAATAAAAAACAAGGCTAGTTAAGATGAGTATGGAGATCTACTCCCTCTTTCAGTGCTTTGTTAATCTATATTTACATGAGGAAACATAAAATAGTTTTAAAACTATCCCTAGAATTCCTTCTACAGGCCATACGATCACGTGCAGAGTGATTAGGAGTTAACATCAAGAAGATTAGCATGACTTTGCATCATGATTAATCTGATCCGGTCAAGTGAGGCCCGTTGAAACTAGGCTCTATTCTTTAATGATTAATGAAAAGGTTATAAAGTGGAACCCCTAGGCATGAATTTCTTGGATGCTAGGATCATGGCCTGCATTATTTGATCACTGTGTCTAATTCAAGTAGAAAAAAGAATCAAAAGCATAGCAGTGATTGTGATTGAGATTGAGATTGATTAGGAGAGTATCTCTCTTGAGGAGGCGCAAATTTGTTGCCAATTTATTATCCTTATTTGTCTTTCTTGAAAAGGAGAAGTTGGCAAAACATATATTTGGAAAGTACTAGTGAAAATTGAAACCAAATGAAATGGCTGTGTTGTTCATGATCTACTTCTTAATTGCCGCGACATTAGTGGCTTTTTACCTAGGCTTTAGGAATCACAATCAAAAGAGTGCCTGTGTATACATTATAAAGGGTCATGGAGCAAAAGTGAATGAAAATCATTTTTTTTCACAGGGCCAGAATAAAAGTTATGGTAAAGGAGTGGACTGGAAAGTTATATTGCTCCATGCCTTTAAAAAATTATTTTTATTTTATTTTAAAATAAATTATTTTATACTCCTTTCTTTAAATATGATTAGTAAAATAGTTTACGAAACAATTTATTCTAATTTTACATTTATATTATTAAACATCTCTCCTTTTTTACTGTTCAATCTTAATATAGTATAGGGATTAAAATATGTCTTTAATTACTGAATTTTTTTTTTTTTAGATTTAGTTATCCATGTGGTTGTTATAGTTGCACAAATGTTATCTTTTAATTCTTATATTTAAAACTCTTAATTTTAGTCGATGCGAATTTAAGGAATGTAATTAATAGTTTTACCATATTAATGTCACATCAAACTATGTCCTCCACCGCTAATCATAATAATTTTTTTTAACAAGGATTAAAACATTGGGTTTTTAGTGTAGGTAAAATCTGTGCAACTATAAAGAAACAAAAAGTAAATAATTCAAACGCAAGACCTAATACATAAAGTGCAACACATATTCGCACTGTATGTTAGTGTTCGTTAACGGCGTTAAGATTTTTTTAACAAATTTATAAGAAGAGAGAGAGAGAGATCATATGATAAAAGAAAGTCCTATAAGAAATAAAACAACGCCAAAAGGACATCCACAAAATGATGTTGTTTTAGTTATTTAAAGAAATTGTGACACGTCAATTAAAAAATGGATGAATCGGTTAAAATTTTTACGGAAATAAAAAAAAAACTCTAATACTAAAAATTGGGGAAAAGAAAATTGAATGAAATTTTTTGAAATAATGTTAGTTAAGTAAAAAAAAAATATTCAATTAAATTTAGGAGTTATCGTGGTTAAAGATAAATAAAAAATTGTAATATAATTTATTACTACTGGTAGAATATTACAGAAAGAAGTTTTGATTTTAAAATTGTTTAGTTTTAGGAAAGAATCTTGTACAAAAATTTGTGGAATCTCATGAACTTAGTGTCTCTGACTATATCAGTAAGTTTAATCATATCAGTTTATACTAGTGAGTCAAAATGGCTAAAGTGATTAATGACATTATTGGTGTTGAAGGTAGCATTTGCAAAGGAGTGTATGGTTACTTATACACATATGTGGTTAGTTGTGACTTTATTCAAAACCATTGAGGGCTGAGGCAAAGCATTGCTTGGTTATTTCATTGCTGCTGCTACAATTATTATTTCTAAAATAATAATTTTATTGTTGGATGTATGCGTCTGGTCATTCTCTTGGAGAGAAAAAGTGTGTTGTTTCCTGTTGGATGGAAATGGAAGGGGACCATTGTGTTAGTATAGGATAATAATGCTTGACTCTTCACTGTCCATGTATATGATGTAGCCATATATAGACAGAGATAGTGGATTACAAATGTTAGGCAAACATCATAAAAAAAGTATAACAAAACAAATGTTGGTTAGAATATATATCAATTATTTAGTTAACATCCTTAAGATCCTCACTAATGAGAAGTAAAATATAATTATGTTATTATTTTGTATAGATAGGAAGTGGTCTGGTCCAGAGTAAAACTGGGTGGAAGAAAAGGTCAAAAAAGGAGATTGAAAGAGTCGATTCTTGTAAATTGTAATAATGGGGCACAGGCAGAAGACAAGGAACATAACATGGGGTTTTGTTTTGTCACTCTTAATCTTCTTCTTCGTCTTCTCTCATGGTGTGTCAGTGAGCAATGTTTGACCACCTTTATCCAATCCAACAAAATTATTACTGTTTAATAATTACGAAGCAGTGTTCCACAGTTTTATTTCCTTTTTCAATTTCTGTGTTCTTGCATTAACATTGCATGTCTAATTGTAAGGTGTGTGCGTGGTAAACTCATTTCGGGTAATGATGTCGAGTTTTATTATCTTGATGCTCACACTCTGTCTCTGCCCGTGGGTCCTCTACTCCAATTGATGCATCACATCAATAGCTCAAATTCTTTCCAAAACAAATATACCCTATCATTCATTCTCTTCCCACAAACAATCTCAGACACTCAAACCCTAAATTTCTTTATACACCTTTTTTACCAATTTTATTTTAATGTCAAATTCTCAAAGATAGTATTTTGGAACTTGAATAACACTATATACTATACAGCATAAGAATAAAAATAAATTCTTTAAAATATTTTCATAAATAAATATTAATGCGTGAATTCTACATAACCTTTATATTAAAATAAAAGTTGTCATAAAGTAAAATTTATAAGAAAGTCTTAAAAAGATCTTACGCGAAAAGAAAATCCAAAAAATGTATCAACATTTTATTGATGAAATTTTGTATTGGAAATGACCCAAAAAACTTCCATTTTAATAATTTTTTTAACTATACTCTAATCTCTTGGAATTTTAAAAAATATGATTTTATAATACATGATTTTGAATTTCATGTCACGTCAATATGTTTTACTGAGATATTTTATAAAACTCAATCTTAGACTCGATTATATTCGTTTGTATAGAGATGTTCTTAAGTCATTCCAAAGAGTTTATCATGAGTCTTATTTTTTGTTTTTTTTTGGATTTTATCATGTTATGTTATTTTTTAGACTTTATTGTAAGTTTTATTTTAATACAAAAGTCTTATGAGACTTACATCTTTATAATTTTAGATAAGTATAATATATATATATATATATAATTCAATTCTGTAATACCAAATAAAAAATGATTCAATTAAGATTTATTATAAAATTATGATCTTAAGCTTTTAAGACTTTATATGCGAATCATGTATATGTTCTTGGTGATTTGCTAATTTGGTGAACAGTATGATAGACAAGATTATTTTATGATTATATTTTTATTAGAAGTAGAAAATAATATCTAAATATATTAAGATCCAACCATTCAAGTATTTAAAATCATGTTTTATTAATTGTTTGAAATTGAAATTATTATTTTTTTAAATTCATCCTCTTAAAGGCTATCGAAAAGAATCGATTCTTTCATATTAATTTTTTTGCACTTTTTATTTAAAATTAAATTAAATTAATTAATATGTATTTAACTTCAATACTTTCCAATTAAGATATAAAATTATAATTGAGGTATAATTTGTTAAAGTTGTTTTAAACCTTTTGCTTCTAATATATATATATATATATAGCATTGATTGTTTAAGTATAAAATATATTATTTAAGTTTTAGTACTAGTTTCACATTGTTCTGGAAATTGAGGTGAATATATACATTTTACTTCCTTAACTCATATAGACATCTTTTAAGGATAAAATTGTGACTAAACTTCAAACTTAAAAAATCAGCAATACTTCGGATGCGGTGATTGATCCTAATAATGTCTGTAAAAAATTATTAAATAAAAAATAATTTGGTAACCTAATTGGATGTCAATTTATAAACTAATTTATAAATTTCATTAAAAATAAAAATAACTTTAGATACCAATAATTAGAAAAAAAAAAGTTTGTTACTATTTGAATCATCTTCCATGTCTTACATACAAGAAAACACGAAATAATATTGATTATATAAATTGGAAAAAAAAATTACACCTCAAACCAATATTCTAGTAAATAAATACCCAATGAATTTTTCTCCAGCTCACTTGCTAAGAGTGTTTATGGAATCTCCTTCATTTTCTTCATTGTATCTCTTCTTCAATGAAGAATAAGAGATTCAATTTACATAAATAATCAAAGAAACTATTAAATTAGATAAATCAATTGAGTATTGGAGAAATTGATCATGAATATTTTATTTTGATATGATATAGTTTCATATCACTAAAGAGTCGAGGTCAAATATAATTTATCCCTACTTCAATATGTGAAATATCTTTCAAAAATAAAATTTTAAATTTTAAAACAAATAATACCTAAATATCGTTATTAACTCTAATAATACTATTTCAATTAACTTAAAATTAGAACATTAATCTCATATAACGTACCGGTCGAAATATACTCAACACATTAATGTTACACTTTTTAACATAATCTTGAAACAAACAATGTCTTTAACTATTTTTTTCTATTTTTTTTATCCATACTACCTTCGATCACCTCCCTTTTTTTTTAAACTTTTTTCCTATTACATGCTTGTTAACCAAAGTAATTCTAAAATTAAAATTGCGTGAACAAAAAATATAAAATTCCATTGTTATTTGAAAACTAAAAGTAAAAAACTGAAAACTAAAAAAGAAATAATAATAATAATAAAGCCTTGAACATTCTACAATAATCGCTATTTGATAAGTCTATCACTCGAGGGTAACTTCATTTTTTTATCGGGATAAGGTATAGCAAGAATAAAGATGGTAAAATAACATACATGCACTTTAAACTTTATAAAGTGGGGAAAATGTATTTAAAAGAAGGAACATTTATGATAAAATTATATTTATATCATCAGTAGAAAGTCAAAATTCACATTTTAAAAGTTTTGTATACGATATTTATGCACAGAAAACGTGGAGTTTATTTGTAATTGTTAAATCATTTAATGTAGTTGTATTTTATTATTAGATGTAGAACTTTGCGGATCAAAAAAAATTATTAGATGTAGAAAGCATAGATTTAGATGGATTTTTTTTTAAGGAGGCTATGCTATATTTAACAATGTGTATTTCCCTGGATAGGGTAAAACTTTTCAATACTTATTTATTTATTTTTCTTTTACATGGTAAAACTTCAACAACGTCGCATATTGGATATATATTAAAATAATTATTAATATATTCTATTTTGATTTTAATTAATATTTTAAGATACTAATCAGCAACAACTGCTTATTTATTCAAATATATAAATAAAAGAAAATTTTGAATTCAAATATGATTATAAATGATACATTTGATTTAATCACTAAGAAAAAGTGTGTAAATCAAATAATTCTACTAAATATATTGAAACCTCTCCTTTCATTTATTTCTCTTTCTCTTTTAAATTTTGTTTTTTATGTCTTGTCTTTAAATTTCGATTACAAAACTTTTATCTTTTTCATAATCTAATTACATATTGGAATAACTATAAAGTTATATATCATTGTCACCAGTCCTGTGAAGTTAATTGAGAACAAAGTTTCTCTCAACTTTGGTAAATTTATATTGAAATTCGATTATATTTGAATACTCCGCTTTAGGTGTTTAGATTTTGAGTCGTTCTCTCGCTAGAATTTAAACTTTTTTGGAATAAGAAGTCATAACTTAGAAAAACTATTTCTGTTTTTAATAGAACCTTATGGTTTTATGCAATGTATGCGTTCTTTCAACATATTTTAGATATTTGAGCTTAAGATGAATCTTAATTAAGATGAGATTTATATAGTTTGAAAAAAGGAAATTGTAGTGTGTTTATCAATTTTGTGCTATAATACTGTATTGGGACAATTTGGTCCAAGTCGTGGTTATTTTAAAGTAAAATATTAAATGTTGTGCATAAAAATGTTTGATTTTGATGTGAAATAATATGTACATACATTGAATTTGAATGATTAATGTTTGATTGAAATGAGCGAAGAATGATCTTTAAACAAATTATGGATTATATTGATAGTTTTGGATGAGTTTGAGAGTTGTATTTGTTAAATTGATTTTGGTTAAATTTTGAAAATAGATTTGTATATGCTACATGAAGTTGATTTTCTAATATTCTCACTCAAGTGAAAATAAAACATGAAATCAAATGTTGCTCTTGATCCTAAGTAGAATTGAAATCAAATTTGTTTTCGATCATATTTTCGCTTTAAGCAAAAATAAAATTGAAAATAAACATTGTAAAATTTGTATCTTAATGAAATTCTAGCTCAGTAACTAGAAATATTATTTACGTATTTTTCTTGTCTGTGTAAATTAAAAATTAGTTACAATAATTTTGTTGTATAGATAGTTTAGAGTTCACCAAATTTTTTTTTGAGTTGTAATCTCAATTTATAGTAAATTATTCTTTATGATTTAGAGTTTAAGATTTAATATATTTTTAATATTTTAATTATTAGAGTGATAAATTTTAACATTTTAAAATTAGTTATTTTTAATATATTTTTATTTTGAAATATAATTTATATTTATTAAAACTTTATAATAATTTTTTATTTCAATTTATAATTTATTTTAATTCGTATTTATAATTTTAAAAAACATTTTACAAATTATGATGTATTGATATAAAAATTTATTTTATGACATCACTCTAATCAAACTAATACAATTTCACTCATTTCTTTTCACTTTTAACACTTTCTCTTATAACCTTTTTTTTACTCTCTTTTCTTATTTTTTTTTACTCTCTTAGAACAAAACCATAATATCAACATGTCTTAACCAAAGCAAAAGCAAATAAAAAAGATAAAAAAAGTTCAAATTTGAAAAGATGTTAAAAAATGTAAAAGTGTTAACCATGACAAGTGAGTTGATGTTCCCCTATGAAGTCCAGTGTAACGTGCAAACTTCTTCTCTTTAGTCTTTTCATCAGTTCTTCTTTTAAGTAGTCATGTTTTGTAGGGAAGATGTAGATCGCTTTAGAAAATATAACAAACATTTATATCTTATTATTGATGTCATTTGCTGAATCATGAATCAATGACTATAAATTTTCCAATGCGATGCCTTATTAAACACAAGATGCATATATTCAATTCTTCGATTTTCTTTTTCATAAAATGGTGTCATTTTTGCATTATGTTTGACTAACTCACTTATTTTATTCAGTTTTCTCTGAAATAAGTGCTTCACACACAATTACAATTTTATTTTGTAATAACTGTGATCAATTTCCAATTAAAAACTAATATCTTAAACATTATAAATCATTTACAACTAAAAAAATTAGCCAAATGATTATAACATTTCCAAAGTTACACTAAGAGAAGAGTCAACTGTAGAAAGATGAGGAATTTTGCTTTGATGATACTTAAAACGTGATAATTATTGTTTCATTAAAGGTTCAGGTTTCATTACATATGAAGAATATATAATGATTTATACAAAGAAAACTGTGTCATTCAAAATTCTTAATCTCACTGTGTAAACAAAATATTTGTGCTGAAATAAGTGGAGACATGTGAAAATTGGATCAGTTAAATTTTGTCTAAACTTTCTAGACTGTCTAGCTTTACGAGAATATCCAACCAATAATATGCGACATCTTCCATATATCGTAAACAATTTCAGTAGATCGTTTACTCAATCAACGACTTTGATTATATAAAGAAATAGTCTTAATGACATTTTAGCTTAGTAACTAAAACTATTATTTACGTGTCTTTCTTGTTAATTTTGTTGTGTAAACAAAAACTTTGATGAACAATCTATATTTACTGAATGTTGTAAAAATCTGTTTGAGCTGAAAGTTCACGTGAAAGAAATCTTAACTTGTAGTATCTATACAATAATAAATTATTGTAGAATTTAGCGATCTTAAACCCAAAAAACTAAATCATAAGGATTATTTAATCCTAAATCTTAAATATTAAATTATTTATCAAAAATTAAAGTTTATAAATACTTTAATTCCACTACTTGGATTTTTTTACTTCATTACAGTTTATTAACTTTTTTTCGCAAAATTCTCTATTTTCATTATCATTTATGTGCTAAAAGCTTATGAGTGGATTTGTGCTTTAGCTATTAAAAAACAAAGGAAAGTGAATGATGAATAGATACTGTTTGAATTGTTGGAAGTATAATGGTATGGTATGAATTGGAAGGGTGGTAAAAAAAGAAAAGAGATGAATATTGGTATATGTTTGAAGGAGATAAAGATGAAAGGGTGTGGGCACGAGTGAAGGGTGTATCAGTACTCATCCAGAGAGTCTGGTCAGGGGTCAGTGATAAGTAACAGTCACACAAACAAACACACAATACAACATGTAAACACAAAACAGTCACTCTTTAACTCACTTCCCTCCTCTTTCTTCCTCATTTTCATTTTCATTTTCCATTCAACCACAAAATGCGACTCCTCCTCTGCCCCCTCTTCTTCATCGTCTTCTTCATCTTCCATTCTCACAAACTCAATGCTGCGCGCATCTCAGAATATCGCGCGCTTCTATCTTTCAAAGCCTCTTCCATAACAGACGACCCTACCAATGCTCTCTCCTCCTGGAACTCCTCCACCACCTACTGTTCCTGGTTAGGCATCACCTGCGACTCCCGCCTCCACGTCACCACCCTTAACCTCACCTCCTCCTCCCTCTCCGGCACTCTCTACGATCATCTCTCCCACCTCCCTTTCCTCTCCTACCTCTCCCTCGCCGACAACCAGTTCTCCGGTCCCATTCCCGCCTCCTTCTCCTCTCTCTCCGCCCTCCGCCATCTCAACCTCTCCAACAACGCCTTCAACGCCACCTTCCCCTCCAACCTCTCGCGCCTCGCCAACCTCCAAGTCCTTGACCTCTACAACAACAACATGACCGGTCCCCTCCCCCTCGCCGTCGCCTCAATGCCCCTCCTCCGCCACCTCCACCTGGGTGGCAACTTTTTCTCCGGTCAGATCCCCCCCGAGTATGGTACCTGGCAGCACCTCCAGTACCTCGCCGTCTCCGGCAACGAGCTCTCGGGAAACATCCCTCCGGAGCTCGGAAACCTCACCGCGCTTCGCGAGCTCTACATAGGCTACTACAATGCTTATTCCGGCGGCATCCCGCCGGAGATTGGAAACCTGTCCCAGCTTGTCCGTTTCGACGCCGCGTATTGCGGACTCTCCGGCGAGATTCCAGCTGATCTTGGAAGGCTTCAGAATATGGACACTCTGTTTCTTCAGGTGAATGCGCTCTCGGGCTCGCTCACTCCTGAGCTGGGGAACTTGAAGAGCCTCAAGTCGATGGATCTGTCCAACAACATTCTCTCCGGCGAGGTTCCGGCGAGCTTTACAGAGCTCAAGAATCTCACTCTGCTGAACCTCTTCCGGAACAAGCTCCACGGTGCCATTCCCGAGTTTGTCGGAGAGTTGCCGGCACTTGAGGTGTTGCAGCTTTGGGAGAACAACTTCACCGGAAGCATTCCTCAGAGTTTGGGAAGAAATGGAAAACTCACCGTCGTTGATCTTTCTTCGAACAAATTAACGGGAATGCTTCCTCCGGATATGTGTTATGGGAATCGTCTTCAGACTCTGATAACTCTTGGGAATTATCTGTTCGGTCCCATTCCTGATTCGATTGGGAAGTGTGAGTCTTTGAATAGGATTCGAATGGGGGAGAACTTTCTTAATGGTTCCATTCCTATCGGTCTATTTGGGCTTCCGAAACTTACCCAAGTCGAGCTTCAGAACAATCTTCTCACGGGGCAGTTTCCCGAGGGTGGTTCCATTGCTGTTAATCTCGGTCAGATTAGTCTTTCTAATAACAAGCTCTCTGGGTCGTTGCCACCCACTATTGGAAACTTCACCAGCATGCAGAAGCTTCTTCTCGACGGTAACAAATTCTCTGGTCAAATCCCTTCGCAAATAGGCAGGCTGCAACAGCTTTCCAAAATTGATTTTAGCCGTAACGAATTTTCGGGTCCCATTGCTCCTGAGATAAGTCGGTGCAAGCTTTTGACCTTCATTGATCTCAGCCGCAATGAGCTCTCTGGTGAGATTCCAAACCAGATAACTGCCATGCGGATATTGAATTACCTCAACCTTTCAAGAAACCATTTGGTTGGCTCCATTCCAGGCTCCATAGCTTCTATGCAAAGTTTAACTTCTGTTGATTTTTCCTACAACAATCTCTCTGGTTTGGTTCCTGGAACAGGGCAGTTCGGCTACTTTAACTATACCTCTTTCCTTGGGAACCCTGAACTCTGTGGTCCTTATTTGGGTCCTTGTAAAGACGGGGTTTCAAATGGCCCTCGTCAACCTCACCTTAAAGGTCCTCTTTCTTCCACTTTGAAGCTTCTGTTAGTTGTAGGGTTGCTTGTGTGCTCCATCGCATTTGCTGTTGCAGCAATAATCAAAGCTCGGGCTTTGAAAAAAGCTAGTGAAGCTCGTGCGTGGAAATTAACCGCATTCCAGCGTTTGGACTTCACTGCTGATGATGTTTTGAACTCCTTGAAGGAGGACAACATAATAGGAAAGGGAGGTGCAGGCATTGTGTACAAAGGTGCAATGCCGAATGGGGATCAGGTTGCTGTGAAAAGGTTACCTGCCATGAGCAGAGGATCTTCGCATGACCATGGTTTCAATGCTGAGATTCAGACTTTGGGGAGGATTCGACACAGACACATTGTTAGACTGTTGGGTTTCTGTTCAAACCACGAGACAAATCTCTTGGTGTATGAGTATATGCCTAATGGAAGTTTAGGTGAGGTTCTTCATGGCAAGAAAGGTGGTCATTTGCATTGGGACACAAGGTATAAAATTGCTGTGGAGGCCGCGAAGGGCCTTTGCTATCTTCACCACGACTGTTCGCCACTCATTGTCCATCGAGATGTTAAATCCAACAATATCCTTCTTGATTCCAACTTTGAAGCTCATGTTGCGGATTTTGGGCTCGCTAAGTTCCTGCAAGATTCTGGAACATCCGAATGCATGTCTGCAATTGCCGGTTCTTATGGATACATAGCTCCAGGTAATATATTGAAATTCAACATAATTGATGATTTATATGTTGAACTGGCATGACTAATAGCCTTAACGCTCGGAGCTTGTCTCATGTCACTCAACTTCATTGGTTTAGGCGTAGAACTGAACTGTAGATACTGATGTTTGGTTTCGACGTTTTATGTACCTGATTAATTAATAAACGCTAGCATGCTATGTTCCCTTCCTTGACTCGTTTTCTTTTTCACCAAACACTGACAACGACCTCTTTGATTTCTCCTTTAATTTATGTTACTTCTGAATACTGTTACCGTTTAAAGAAAACGGTAGCTGAGTGTGTGGTTTGAGTCTTCATCATAGCCCCCATCCTATAATTAGGCAGTCCTGTAGTTAAAGATTAGAGATGCTCCCAGTTCAAAACAGATGGTGATTAACTGGCAACAACTACATCAATGTAAACGGATAGCAAATTTTTCGCATGGCTTTATCACGCATTCACTTTATGTTAATTGTTTTCAATTAATGTGGCTGCTATTTTTTTTCATGGTCATTGATTTAAGTTAGTGATTTTGACCACAGAGTATGCCTACACGTTAAAAGTTGACGAGAAAAGTGACGTGTACAGCTTTGGAGTTGTTCTTTTGGAGCTTGTAACAGGCAGGAAACCAGTTGGGGAGTTTGGTGAT
>Ga0123342_1003983_pt1 | contig 23115 bp, 19 predicted proteins | sample Turbeawhitnodule_FD_89960 | JGI IMG/M metagenome (GOLD analysis project Ga0123342, IMG submission 89960) | Root nodule microbial communities of legume samples collected from Mexico - Turtle bean Mexico white nodule | ecosystem: Host-associated > Plants > Roots > Nodule | place: Mexico: Nepantla... | reverse complement strand
GTGATCTAACTTGAGCGTCGGAGCGCCACCGGCCGCAGAGGCGCCACTGTGTCTTTTTCAGGTTCTCAGAGAGGCTATCTGTGGAGCGGACTTGGAGGGCACGTGGTGTCAAGCTGGTGAGGATGATTGTGACGAGGCAACGCTCTTGCGCTAAGTCAACAGGCAGGATCAAAGTTGAAGTAAGGAGTGAAAATTTTTAAAATGTAATAAGGAATCTACTCTTGCACACTACACTTCACATATTAAGCAACAAACAATGAAAAATTCTATCAAATATGTCAAACAATAAAAAATTAAATAAGATTGAAAGGATGATAGTTAACATCGACACCTGAGTTAAGCAGGTTAGCTCGGTGGTTTGGTCGAGTTAATGGGTCACGTAAGTGGGCTCCAGGAATGCGTGTGTTGAGGTTCATTCATATATATAAGGCCTGGTCAACGAAAAAGTGCATGTGGTGTGTATAGTACATTCGGGTCTAGCACAGGTAAATATTCCGTAAAGACGCCTAAGCCCAACAACGTTAGGGTTTTTGGGGATAAGCTGCATGCATGGTACGTGAAGGCTAATACGCCTACAGTAAACAGATGAGCCCCATGAACCACCTGTTCCCAAAGTCAACTGGCGACCAGGTCAACTAGCAAGAACATTTGACACCCATCGTGGGGCCCGATAAAACTAGGTCTCACCCACAGTTGTGATCAAAGCTATTAGGCGATATGAGGAATACAAGACAAGGTCTATTTGGATAGGAAGGAGGTGACAACATCACCATGCAGCAACTCATGGAAACTGACCACACTCTTTAGCAGACGATGACGACATCCAAGGCTGACCATGAGAGGGTTTTGGCCGAGGTTCGAGCCGAGCAGGAACTCAGACAAGACCAATTTAGGGTCGAGTTGGATGCGTTACGCACAAGCAATGAAGAGCTATGCAGGGTCAATGAGGAGCTACGGAGAGATCTACAACGCTTGGGGGAACACGTGGCGGGGGAGCAAAGCCCACCTATTCCAGTTAAAGCCCGCCCCATGCCGTTCTCTCAGGCGATCATGAACGTCATGATACCAATGAATTTTATGACACCGAGAATCACTTTCACAAGTACTGAAGACCAGGAAGCCCACATCACGGCTTTCCATACTCAGATGTTGATCTCCGGAGGAACAAATGCCATGCATTGCAAACTGTTCATGGGGACGTTCGTAGGCACGACATTGGATTGGTTCATTGGACTCCCTGACGGACACATAACCTCATTCGATTAGTTCTCCACTTTGTTCAATGAGCAGTTCATAGTCAACTAAGCTCCACCCCCAGTCTCTTTCAACCTCTTCGGGGTGAAGCAGTATCAAGGTGAGCCCCTGAAGGACTTCCTAAATCGGGTTGGGGCATTGGTGGTAAAGTTACACACCAAAGATGAAGCTCTGATGCTGCAAGCCTTTGGGCAAGGAATTTTGTCAAGGCAGTTCAACTATTCTTTGATAAGGATTTAGGCGAAGACGTTTAGCGAGATCCGGCGATGAGATGTTGCCCACATCGACGCCGAAGAACAGGTGATGGTAAAACGTGGAAGCGTTGGGCCGATGAAGCCCCGGAAGAGCAGCCGAGCTCAACCCATAAGAGTACATGAAGCCGCGACGGAGAAGAGATCACCAACCAGACATGTACCCTACGAATCGATGAAGCATCTGACTAGGGCAAGGGAAGGAAGACCTGCCCTGTCGACACAAGTTCAAAATAAGCCTCAAGGAGTTGATCGCCATCCCAGACGTGGCCGACAAGTTGAAGTTCCCCCCGAAAGGGTGACAAGAATTTGGGGCCAAGTAAGGGCACCTGGTGCGAGTTCCACAAAGCCTTCGGGCATGGCGTGCGAAACTGTCTAGCACTAGGATACCAATGGATGATATGGCGAAGAATGGTTTCCTGAAGGAGTATCTAGAGGAAGGTCAAGAGGCCTTGACGGCAGTGACACCAACAACGGATTAGGGACATGAAGTGTCAATCCATGGTGAGGTCAACACGATCTATGGGGTTTCTCAGGGGGTGGATGCACCGCCTTCCAGTGGAAGAAATACGCTAGAGGAGTGATGGTAGTAGAGGCGCGAGAGCCTGATCAGTCGCCCGAGCCCGACCTCTACTTCACTAAGGCTGATTTGCAGGATGTAGTCCCACATGACAACGACCCAGTAGTGATCTCGGTGGTCACGGTTGGACGAAGGGTGCACCGAGTCCTCATTGATCAAGGGAGCTCGACCGATGTAATGTTTTGGTCAACCTTTAACAAGTTGCAGTTGTTGCTCGACCAACTGAGACCATACGATGACTGTTTGTACGGTTTCGCTGGAGACCAGCTCACAGACGGCACCACATCTCGAACCACCAATATCAGATACCTCGTCGTAAATGCTTCGTCAGCCTACAACATCCTCTTGGGCAGACCTGCCCTAAAAAGGTTGGGAGTAGTGGCCTCAACGAGGCACATGAAAATGAAGTTGCCCTCCCTTGAGGGAGGGGTAATTACCATCAAATCCGACCAGAAGGTGACAAAGAAATTCTACGAGAATAGCCTGAAGACTAAGAGAGGAGTATGCGCGATCATTGCCCAACCTCAAGAGGCAGGAGGGGTCACTCGTGCGGAGATCTCCCGGGAAAGGCGACTTGAGCCTGCAGGAGAGGTTCAGGAAAGAGAGATTCGAGGAAAGAAGTTCAAGCTTGACAAGTCCCTAAGCCAAGAGATGCAAAACCAGATTGTCGAAGTCATAGCACGACACTTGAACGCCTTTGCATGGTCTGCTTCAGACATGCCCGTCTTCGACCCTGACTTTCTATGTCATCGACTCACGATGAACCCAAAGGTCAGACCTACCCTATAAAGGCGAAGGAAGTTCAATAAAGAAAGACGCCTGGTCATCAGGCAAGAGACTCAAAAGCTGTTAAGTGTTGGCCACATAAGGGAAATCCAATACCCTGAGTGGTTAGCAAATGTGGTGTTGGTCAAGAAGGCCAACATGAAGTGGAGGATGTGCGTTGATTTTACGGATTTGAACAAGGCCTGTCCGAAGGATTCATATCCGCTAGTCAGCATGGACGCCCTGGTGGATAGCGCGTCAGGCTGCCGACTTCTCAGTTTTCTAGACGCCTTCTCGGGGTACAACCAAATCTGGATGCACCCTCGAGATGAATGCAAGACAGCGTTCTTGACAAAGCTCTCTAGCTATTGCTACAAGGTGATGCCCTTCGGGCTTAAGAATGCTGGCGCCACCTACCAGAGGCTGATTGATAGGATTCATGCCCCATGATTGGGCGAAATGTGCAAGCATATGTGGATGATATAGTCGTCACCTCCAGGGAGAAGGACCAACACATTGTTGATCTAGAGGAGCTATTCACCATGATAGCCAGGTATAATTTGAAGTTAAATCTCGAAAAGTGCGTATTCCGGGTGGAAGTAGGGATGTTCTTGGGGTTTCTCCTCACCGGGCGGGGAATAGAGGCGAACCCCGAGAAGTGTGCAACGATCATAGCGATGAGAAGCCCAACCTCGATGAAGGAAATACAACAGCTAATAGGACGAATGGTCGCCCTGTCCTGGTTTGTATCAGCTGAAGGAGATCAGGGACATCCCTATTTTCAATGCTTGAGGAGGAACAACCAATTTGTATGGACAGACGAGTGTGAGGAATCGTTCCTCAAGCTGAAGGAGTACTTGGCCAACCCGCCAGTCCTGTGCAAACCACTTCCAGGTACTCCCCTCCGTCTTTACTTCGCTATCACAAATCGAGTGATCAGCTCGGTCATAGTACAAGAGTAGGATCACGTTCAGAGGCCTGTATATTTTGTTAGCAAAGTGTTGCAGGGGACTGAGGTGCACTATCAGGCCATTGAGAAGGCGACCCTAGCAGTAGTATTCGCAGCATGAAGGCTCCGCTACTATTTCCAGAGTTTCACAGTGATCGTGATCGTGATCGTGATGTTACTAATCGAGCAGGCCCTAAGATTCGCCTTTAAAGCTAGTAACAACCAAGCTGAATACGAAGCCTTAGTGGCAGGGATGTTGTTGGCCAAAGAGATGGGTGCTCGAAGCTTGTTGGTAAAAATTGATTCGCAGCTAGTAACTGGGCAAGTTACGGGTGAGTACAAGGTCAAGGATCCCCAGATGGCCTTATATTTAAGGTATGTCATGCTCTTAAATGAGACCTTCGCTGCGTTCGAGTTGGTGCACGTTCTCAGGGAACACAATGCCCGAGCTGACTTATTGACAAAGCTCTCCAGCTTAGGCAATTTGGGCCGACAAAGGACAGTTATCCAGGAAACCTTGAAAGCGCCCAGGACCACCACAGGCTGCGAGGAAGAGGTCCAGCAGGTGAGTGTCTTCGATGGCAGAAGAAGAGGGCACCGATCGTTAACACAAGAAACCTGAGGGTGCCCAAGGTAAGTGTTTATGACTTGTCAAGGGGAGAATCGTCGGACGTTTGCCTAGTTGACGTGAGTGAAACCTGGATGACACCCTATAGGCATTACTTGGTTGATGGCCTACTCTTATAGGAGCCAACGGAGGCCAAAATCATTAAGAAGAATGTAAACAAATATACCCTAGAAGATGAAAAGTTGTTCAGGCATGGCTACACTCACCCTATCTTGTCTTGTGTGAGCGGTGAGCAGTGCACACGTATCATGGCTGAGCTCCATGAAGGTATCTATGGCAGTCATGTCGGGGGACAAGCTCTCTCATCAAAGGCTGTCCGAGCAGGGTATTACTGGCCGACCATGAGGGAGGACTGCACGAAGTATGCACAATGATGCAAACAATGCCAACAGCATGCCGATTGTTATCATGCACCCCCGGAGGAATTGCGATCGATCCACAGCCCGTGGCCTTTCCACACATGGGGAATCAATATCCTGGGCCCGTTTCCCCTAGCAGTTCGCTAGATGAAGTACTTAGTCGTGGCCATTGAGTACTTTACGAAGTGGATAGAGGCCGAGCCCGTCACACAGATAACAACCCACAAGGTTTAACACTTTGTGTGGAAGAACATAGTTTGCCGTTTTGGAATCCCGAAGCGTTTAGTGTCTGACAATGGCACCTAGTTTGCAAGTCAGCAGCTAGGCAAACTATGCACAGAGCTCGACATCAGGCAGGTGTTTGTCTCGGTAGAGCACCTTCAGACTAATGGCCAGGTCGAATATGCTAATCGAGTCTTGCTTAAGAAGAGAATAAAGAAAGCCAAGGGAACTTGGGCAGACAAGGTTCCTAGAATTGTGTGGGCTCACCACACCACTCCCCAATCCACCACCAAGGAGACACCTTTTAGCTTAGTGTATGGGTCGGATGCTATAATCCCCGTCGAGATCCAGGAAAGCTCACTGCGGTTCCAAAACTTCGTGGTCGAGGAGTCTAACGAGGAAAGGAAGGTAAATTTAGGTCTGCTCAACGAGGTCAAAGAGGAAGCGTGCATCAAGGCCAAAGCCTTGAAGAGAAGGGTGGAATATAAGCAGAAGTCCAAGCTGAGGCCCCGGTAGTTCCAGGTCCCCGACCTGGTAATGCGGAAAGCTCACCCTTATTAGTTGGAGATTAAGTTGTCTCCCAAGTAGACTGGCCCATTCCGCGTGATAGAGGTACTTGGAAACAGAGCGTATAGACCTTAGACCTTGGAAGGCGGGGTTATTCCCCGAACATGGAATGGGGCCAATCTTAAGTTTTATTTCAGTTAATTATGCTATTGTATGCAATATGAACATTTAAAGGGACACTCTTTTTCCTTTATCAGGGTTTTTTAATGAGGTCTCCCAATAAAAAGTTATTTGAAAAATATGCTTGCAGTATACTTTGATAACATAAGAAATCTCCCTTTAGGGAGTAAAAAGGTTCATAGCGATTCAGGCGTAAATACCTTTTGCTCATATAGGCTCTGAACTCAGGTACCTCTGATTACCGCTCGCCATTGTATTGGCACGAACCACAGTGAAATCTCCCTTTAGGGAGCAGAAAGGTTCATAGCGATTCAGGCGTAAATACCTTTTGCTTAGATAGGCTCTGAGCTCAGGTACCCCTGATCGCCGCTCGCCATTGTATTGGCACGAACCACAGTGAAATCCCCCTTTAGGGGGCAGAAAGGGTCATAGCGATTCAGGCATAAATACCTTTTTCTCAGAGAGGCTATGAGCTCAGGTACCCCTAATCACCGCTCGCCATTGTATTGGCATGAACCACAGTGAAACATCCCTTTAGGGAGTAGAAAGGTTCATAGCGGTTCATTCACGAATACCTTTTTCTCAGAGAGGCTCTGAGCTCAGGTAACCCTAATCGCCGTTCGCCATTGTAATGGCACTAACCATAGTGAAACCTCCATTTAAGGAGTATATACAGTTAAAGCAATTCATGTGAAAGGACCTGTTGCCCAGAGAGGCTCTAAGCTCAGGTACCCCGAGTCATAGTTTACCATTGATTGATTTATCAGGATGACCACGTTACTTAAGCGTGGGCGATCATTGGCGTTCGGTGATTAATCGTTCAGTTATGGAAGTTGTGGTCATTCAAGACATACATTGTTACTATACTAGTCGAAGTTAGGAAAAGAAAACATGCATATATATATATATATATATAAGAATTGTAAATTGTTCATAAGATTACAAAAGGGAGGCAATAGCAGGGGGATCCTACACGACCATTCCTCATCTACCAATTGCCCATCTACGACAACTTTGCCTAAGCCTATTTGGGAGAGGTTCAACTCAGGGTGGATGCAGGTGACTTGGGCAACGACATCACCAAATCCCATCATGTAGGAGGTTGCTGCATCTTTGGTCAACTCCTCCATAGTCTTCTCCAGTGAGGCGTCCTTCTACACTAGCTCCTCTTCTCGTTGGGCCAACTCTCCTATCAACCTCTCCACTTCAACATGGAGCTCAACATTCCTTGCAGATAATCCCAAGGCTTCCTTAGACTTTTCAGTAAAGAGGACCTTGGTCTCTTGGCACGTCATCTGGAGCTCCCGAACTCGATCAGTGACCCTGAGGACCTCCTCCTCAACCGAAGCTTTCCCCATCATAAGCTTGGAGAAGGCAAGGCGGCTTGCAGCTAGGGCCTGTCCCAATTGCCTCGTAGTTTGACCAACCAGTTGGTCTTCTCTGAAGCTATCCATCTCTACCCTGGCCTCGATAGGGAATAGGGTCTTCTCAAGGAAAGAAGTGGCATCCAAAGATGGATCCCACAATCCCCCCTTTCGGATGCTTTCTCGCCCACTCTTTTGCACCTTGATGTCTCGAGCAGGGGAAGGGTTAAGGAGAGGGAGGTGTTGCGAAGGAGCCCGACCATCAGAGGCTGAATGCTCGGTGGGCTGAGGTGCAGTTTTTCTTCTTCTCTTTAAAATAGGCCCCGAGCACGTGTCCTCTTCATCTGAGGCATCCACCTTAAGCACTGCTTTCATTTTTAACTCTTTGGCAGGGGAGGAGTGTGAGGCAACTTTCATCTTGGCCATAGCAGTCAATCCTTCTTGTTGAGCCTGAGCATACTGTCTGCATTAGAAACAAAGAAAATTCAGCAAACAAACACACATACAAGATATCGTTAGCGAGAGTAAAGGGAAGGGGGATACCAATGTATGCCTTAAGACTCATGGGGCAGTACTCATGCTTTATCAAGATGGCGGTGTTAAAGACCACCTTGAGGTTGGAAAGGAAAAGGCACACCTCTCATTCTCGTTGGGGCAGATCTTAAAGGCGTCTGGGTTTTTAGAATTCGGGTTCCTCAGTCCAGTATAGAGGGAACCCGTCCAGTAGGGTTTGATCATTCTTGCTGCAGCGGACCTTGAAGAACTTTCCCTTGAAACCTTTGTAAGATTGTTGGAAGAGGGTCAACAAAACTCTCCCAGCAACCCCATTAAAGCTCACCCATAACTAACGACCTGATCTTTTGGCTTCAAAGAAATATAAGAATACTTCCACTGATGGCAGATGGCCAAAGTGGTGACACAAGATGGAAAATCCTCGAATAAACGCCCAGATATTTGGGTGTAGCTGGGCAGGGGTGATATCGATTTCGGTGAGGAGGGCTCTTTTGAAACTGTATAAGGGTAGGCGAAGGAGAAGCTTTTTGAATACGGTGGAGTTGAATAAACAGAATGGGTCATCTGGGTCCGATGCCTCATCGCAACAGACAGGTTCATCTACCCTACAAGGCACAACCTTAACGAACCTATCGTCCTCTCTACCAAAAAGACATTTCATTTTAGGGTGTTCGCTCTTCCTATACAACACTATTTTCTCACGAGTTGTGATCTCAGAGGTTTCTTATAAAAAGAGATTGGGAGCCCAGGGATACATGGTTCTGTAATCCACCATATAGGAAATCTAAAATAGAGAAAGCAAACAAACGAGTACAATACTCAGATAAAGAAACGCATGTGTTTTGAAGAAGGGAGCGACAAAGTGAAAAACATAGGCATTTACAATCACAATCGCAAGAAATGGAAACAGTCCCAGTGCAATTATGAGCAGATTAAAAGCATTTTGAATAATGTTGCAAATTAAAAGCAAGCATAAGATAAACACACCTTGAGGCGATTGATGAAGGGAGGCAAGGAGGTTGGTTTGAGGAAGAGAGAAAGTAGAGTATTCGAAAGAGAAGCGCGAAGGGGAATGAAACAGTGAAGGGAGCGTAAAAATTCCAAGGGTTAACGTATAGGGGAAACGCAAGCGGCAACGTTTCCCAACCGTTGGTGATGTCCACGAGTACGCTCGAGATGGAGTATGGTGAAACGTCACCTCAAAACACTGTGTGTGTCGCTTCGCTCATAAGACACGTAGGTCGCCATGGGCGAGCAATTAGCCTCTTCACTAAAACAAGTTTCAGCTCAAGCCTGGGGGGCTTGTGTACTGAACCAGAGCGCTGGGCTCAATGCTCGGACATCGGTACTTAGGTTAAGCAGGTCAACTCAATGGTTTAGTCGAGTTAATGGGCCACGTAAGTGGGCCTCATGAATGCGTGCGTTGAGGTTCATTCATATATATATATAAGGCCTGATCAACGAAAAAGTTCATGTGGTGTGTATAGTACATTCGGGTCTAGCACAAGTAAATATTCCCTAAAGACGCCTAAGTCCAAGAGCGCTAGGGTTTTTGGGGATAAGCTGCATGCATGATACGTGAAGGCTAATACGCCTACAGTAAACAAATGGGCTCCATGATGCTGGTACATGAGTTGGTACCCTGGCGACCATGTTGTTAAGATTGTGCACTCCAAGGAGGAAGATTTTGTGCGGTTGTTGTACTAAGATTGTGCACGTTGTAACAGACTCTCCTCCCATCAAACCTACTTTCACTCGAGATAAGGTTCTCGTGAGAGAAGGGTTGTTAGAAGAAGTAACCTAGAAGTAGTATAGAAAAGGGACTTGAGATCCCTGGTAAAGGTACATCGTTTCTAAGACTGAAACTACTTGCTTACTTACTCATTGTTTCTTAGCCCAGTACTGACTTGATCGTCGGAGTGCAATCAACAGGTAGGATTCTTTCTGTTTCAAATGGAGCCGTGTTCCAACATCCTAGGGAAAGAGAAAAATCTAGTAGAGGCAGACGGAGTCACAACCAATTCCCAGAGTCAACCGACGACCAGGTCAACCAACAAGAACATTATACAATTGAAATTTTGACAATTTTTAAAAATTGTGGAGTATGTTGGAAGGCTAAAACATTGAGAGTAACTTTTATTTGAAAAATACAAAATTTATTCATGGGAATACTATTGCATGCTATTTAAGACAGAATGAATATAAATTACATCTCAATATTCTCTCTTAATTTAGTTTATCAACAAAAATACACTCAACTTAACTCTAAAAAAAAATCTAAATCTCTCTTCCTTTGTTGGTTTGGTAAAACATTTGTAACTTGATCATAAGTGTTGCAGTATACTAGTTTCAATTTTTGTCCATTAACTTGTTCTCTCAAATAATGAAATTTAGTTTCAATTTGTTTACTCCTTTCATGGGTTATGGGTTCTTTGACAAGTTTATTGATGACTTGTTGTTAATAAACAACTTCATTCTAACATCATGCTTATGATTCAATTCAATTAATAATTTATCTAGCAATGCAACTTGACAAGCAAACATAACATTAACTATGTACTTTGCTTTGTATGTGGACAACACAATCACTTCTTCCTTCTTGGAACTCCACGAGATTGGAGCTCCTTCGACAAAGAACACAAAACCTGTAGTGCTTATACGATCATCCTTAACACCTTCTCAATTTTCATTTGTAAATTCAACAACTTCAATATTCTCTATTTATGGGATGTTATATGAAAATAGAATACCATTTGTCATGGTTCATTTAATCTACTTGAGAATTCGTTTATCAGTTAGAATATGAGATATCCTAGGACTCTTCATAGATCTTGATATTACTCATGTAAAAAATTCTATATCAAGTTGTGTATGACGAAGATATCATAAGGAGTCCACAATTTTCTTATACGCAGTCTCATCAACTTGCTAGTCATTCTTTTTTTTTCTAGCATTAAACCATTTTTTTTATGGAGTAGTTGCTAAAAAGAAGTTTAGCATGTAAAATCACTTTTAACACCTTCATTGCATACTATTAATGGTGCATCACTATACCTTTACTTTTGTGAATTTAAATCGCAGAAAGTATGACAAATTTCCTAAGTTTGTAATTCGAACTCCTACGTTAACTCCTTCTTAATGACATTAACTTCTCCTTCATTGTTCCTAATAATTAGAAGATCATTCCCATATATACCTAATATAACCAAGTTTTGAGTCCAAAGAACACATACTCCAAATTCATAAGTACACTTGAAAAACCCAAGTTGCCACATACGCACATAAATTCTTAGATTTCAAGCTCCTTGTTTGAGTTCACAAGGGCTTTCTTTTGTTTGAACACTTGGACTTCCTAACCTTCAAACTTAAATATAAGAGGTTGTTACATATATACTTCTTCTTCTTGAGGTCAATTTAGGAAGGCTAAATTTACATCAATTTGATACATAATCCATCTTTTTGAATTGGCAATAACAACCACAATTCTTATTGTCTTGATTCAAAGTCACTGGTGCAAATACTTCTTCATAATCAATTGGATTTTGAAGAAACTCACATACTTACCTTGTGCTTCACTACTCTTCTTGTAGGATCAATTTTCATATTAAGGACCCACTTGGTGCAAATACTTCTTCATAATTAACTAGATTTTGAAGAAACTCACATACTTACCTTGTGTTCACTACTCTTCTTGTAGGATCAATTTTTCTATTAAGGACCCACCTTACACGAATTGGTTTCTTGATTTTCCATAGAGGCACTAATTCTCACATATTATTCTTCTTAATGGATCAAATCTCATCCTTCGTAACATAAACCTATTTACTGTTTGTAATGGCTTCTTCTAAGGTGATTGGTTTAGTTTTCAAAAATAGAGAAAAGTGAACAATATATTTGTCTTCATTTACATCGACATTTGATGTCATTTTGAAACCTCTAAACATGTTAAGAATGTAACTTTTCCTCTGAGATCTCCTTAAAGCATTAAATGTACTTCCCACTTCATCATTTTGTTCTTCACTAGTTTTAAACCTCCTCCAACTTATTAATAAATTTTCTTAGATTGTTCATTTGTGTTTAATTTCCAATTCCATCCCTTTGACTCATCAAACACAATATTTCTACTCATTACAACTTGCTTGTTGTTGGGATTGAATAACTTGTAACCACCAATTTTATTATATCCTGGCAGTATCATTTATTCTCCTTTATTGTCTAGTTTCTTTCGTAACTACTTAGGGACATGTTTGTGAATGTACAATTGACTCCAGAAGGGGGGACAGGGTGAAAGGAGTCTCAAACTCTCTTTTCACAGTAAATAAAATAGTTAGACCATCTAATGAATAATCTAACAGATCTTCTAATAGGATCATCTAACATATCGTCCAACATTAAGAACTAATCACAAACAATAGTAAAAGTAATGAGAGATCAACACAAGAAATTTATCTTGTTTCAACTAAATCTGGACTACGTCTAGTCTCCTTAAGCAACTGCTTATGAGCTTCCACTAACCAACTTGTTATCACAAAGTATTCTCACCTCTTCAAGTTACAACAAGTGTTTACACCTCTCCATATTACACCTTCTTGACCTGCCCCTAAGATTAAGAACTGACAAGAAAAACACTCTCAAAGAGAGTACAAAGAAAGCTCACACGAGTATAACTTTACAAAGTCAAAAATTACAAAGATTTCACACTTAACCTAAAAGACTAAATGCTCCAATAACTTGATTAGACGTTCACTACAACCTTGTATTTTCAACAATATCACATAAGTAACTGATGACTATTTTACGGCAAGTGTACTGTGTCAGAAGTAATGATTGTCCCTAAGGACAAATATCAAACCCACGAGAAACAATTAAATTATTAAGTACAAGATTCACTAAATAGAAAACAAAATAATAAAGTTTATTGGAAGTTTGTTGTTTATGATTGCAAGAATTGTAAAGAAAGCAAGTTAAAGAGTTTCTTGGTTCAATTGGAAAAATTGGGATTGAGCTTCATCCTTCTTGCTCTTTTGTATTTTGAAAAGTATAGTAATATTCTATCATTTGATTGATGTTGATGCCCATATAAAATTGATTTATATCGATTCCTCGCATATAAAATTATTAACAGAGTCTCCTAAATATCGATTCCTCCCATATTTATAAAAACTCTTTATCATTACGATTAGATGTTAATAACAATTAACATTTCAAATCTATTCATAGCATTCAAATATGTTAAGCATTATCATTTGGATCGGAAACTTAGAGATACTTTTCAGTCAAATCTAAGGATCTAAATCGTGATAAACAAACATTACAAATAAAATGACAATACCAATCATCAATCAAGAATAGAACATTATATTTAAATATCACCTCAATACATAAGAGATTGAATATATTACTCCCAATACCAAAGGGTATAATTAGCCACACATGTTGGCCATTACAAGCATGGAAAGCAAGAAAAGAAGATCTAGGATGTTTCTCCTTGATAGCGGCCTCCTCTAGGGTTTTCTATCACCTTCTATTCTCCCAATATATGTTTAGGGTTATGCCTCACGCCTCATTTTTAACCTAGTTGGGCTTGGGCTAAATGACTTCTCGCCTGGGCGTGAATGGGCTCGCCTGGGCGAGTTGGACGAAAACAGGCCCAACGTCTTTAGAGTGATCTCGCCTAGGCGTGATTGAGCTCACTTGAGAGAGATCCTTTGGGAGCTTCTAGCTTAGGCGAATTTAGGCGAGTGTTTGGAGCGTTGACTTTCCCTTTTTATCTTATATATTCTCCTTTTACCCTTTCATCTCCATTTTCCCTAGAATTCTGAAATTAACACAAATTAGGGAATAAATAATTCGTATTCATATTATAATCATCCAATATGGAAAAATGTTTAAATTCATAAATTAGGGATTATATTATAGTTATTTTATCAATTAATATCCATAAGTGTTTGTATTTTAATATGAAATATTACTGAAATATGACACTTATTAGTAGCTTTGATTTCTTGGCTTGCCTTACCTTCGTTCTTCACCTTCAATCACTTTATAAGATTTTTGAATATCTCATTTGATACTTGAATTGGTTAATTCTGGATTTTGCAATATCTTCGTATCTTCGTCTTTCCGTATTAGATGCTCAAAACAGAGAGCTTGAATTTGAAATACTTCAATTTATTTATGCTTTGAATCTGTTTAAAAATTTAATTCAAAAGTATTTTCAATATGGGTTAATAAAAACAAATCAAAACAAAATAATAATATATTTTCGTTCCAGATATTTCATGATAGGAAAAACAAAGTACTAAAGATTTTCAATTTTTAAAAATGTTTCTATTTAGAAAAGATTGGAAGACCACAATATATTAAAAAGATATTTGCAAAACTTGATTTGAACAAATATATTTAGGAAAAGATTGATCTTAGAGATATGAAAAAAATAGAGTCGAATATAGTCATTACACCTATTCAAATCTTTTTGGTTATAGATATAAGAACTTTTTGTAGATATAAGAACTTTTAGAAGATATATGTATTCAAAATATTTTGTTTAACTATTTTAATTAAAAAAATTACGCTTTCAATTTGTTCAGTAGATTGTGCCTATCATTAATGAAAATTGTAGATTCTCAAAGAATTTACTGCATACTACAGTTGTAAAAAATATCGTTAGATCATAAAAAACATATTCAGTCTAAAATTTATTATTCACTTAAAAATCTTATTAGATCGTCTAATGAATATATGTTATAGATGCTCATGTTGAATAAGAGCTTTGATGTCTCCAAATCTATATGGATTGCTTGAAGGCTCAATATAGCTTGTGTGAGTGAGTTCTGAGTAGTTTGAATTCGTAAATCCACTCTTAGTTAGGATTCAAAGTTGGTTTAAATCAAATCCTTTTGAAAAAGAGTGCTTTCCAAAGAAGTGGAAAAACAACCAGTTGTTTTATCGTTTCAATTAGTTGTTTGACATTTAGTGGTTTTTGAAACAAGTTTTGACAAAGTTTGAAATTGGTTGACTTGCTGTCAAGCCAATTCAATCAATTGTTTCAACAATTCAACCGGTTGTTTTTTGAAAATACTTAACATAATATGTTAAGTTTGGTAAATCTGTTTTAATTGATTCAAAACGGTTTTGGCTCCTTCATTAAATGCTTTTAACTGCCTTTTGGAGTTTAAATAGGTTGTTTTAACGCTCCTGGTAGTAATGATTTGAGATTAATCTTTTGAAAACAGTTTTCTCCAAGATTTACATCAAGCTTTGATTGAACTTGCTAAGGGTGGAATAGGACTGTTGTGTAATCTTTTGTATTTCAATCTGTATCAGGTGTGATCTTTTCTTATTCTCTCTTGATCTGTATTTCTGTAAAGAACTGTGATTCACAAAGTTAGAGGCTGTTTTGATCTTTGGTGTGTTGTATTTCCAAAGGAAGTGTGTGTTCTTGAAGGGTTCAAGATCACTTTTTTGGTGTGTGTGTGGTTATAATTTGTGGTTGATTACATAGTAGAATACCCAGTGATTTCTGGGGACTGGATGCAGCTCTTGGTGTAAGAGTGAACCAGTATAAATCTGTTTGTGTGATTCTCTCTTTCCCTAATCTCAACTATATCTATTTTAAGTTGTTTTTATAAATTGATGATAAAAACAATTGCTTGAATTTTTGAAAATGAACTAAAACAGTTTTGTAACTTTAGCATTTTCATTCCTCTGGCTTTGATTCTTCATTGGCTTTCTCCATACCTTTAAAGTTTGTGAAAAACGTGTAAAAACAATTCACCCCCTCTTGTTTTTGGCCTACAATTCTAATAATTGGCATCAAGAGCTAGGTTCTTGAAAGTTACTCGAGTTTTGATCCAAAAATCTGTTTTTATGGCTGATAAACTAGCTTTTGGGGAAGGTGCTTCTATAAATAGACCACCACGGTTTTGTGGTGTAAATTACCAATTTTGGAAGGTAAGGTTGAAAATCTTTGTTGAAGCAATTGACAAAGGTATTTGGGATGCAATTAAAAATGGTCATTTTATCCCTCTGATTGAAAATGAAAAAGTAATTTATGAAAAGCCTTGGTCCCAATGGACTGAGCAAGAAAGTAAAAAGGCCCAATATGATTGTATTACTAAGAACATTATCACATGTGCACTAAGTTCTGGCGAGTTTTTCAGGGTGTCTCTATGTGAATGAACAAAGGAGATGTGGGATACTCTTGAAGTAACTCATGAAGGCACCAATGATGTGAAAAGGGCAAGGAAGCACACTCTCATACAAGAATATGAGATGTTCAGAATGAAGAAAGGAGAAACAATTGTAGAAGTGAAAAAATGATTTACTCATATTGTAAATCATCTTATGAGTCTTGGGAAAACATTTGATAAAGAGGAGCTTAATATAAAAATTCTCAAGTGTCTTGATAGATCATGGCAGCCCAAGGTTACTGTGAAATCTGAATCAAAGGATCTAACCTCTGTGACCACTGCCTCATTGTTTGGAAAGCTGAGAGAACACGAGTTAGAGATGAACATGCTAGGTGTTCAAGAGAATGAGACAAGCATGTGATGACAATTGCATTGAAGATAGTTGGGAACAAAAACTATCAATATTCAAGTGATGACAGTGAAGAAAGAACAACAACAAAAATCACACCAATGACAGGTATGTTAGCAAGAAACCTACTGGTTTAAAAACTAACAAATATACATGTTTTGGATGTGGTGAGCAGGGGCACATAAAAGCTGAATGTCCTGGTAAAGGAAGCAAAGAGAAAAAGTCCAGCAAGAAGTTTGAAAAGAAGGACAAATAAAAAATGGCCTACATTGTTTGGGATGACAATGATGTATTATCATCAAGTGGCTTTTCAAGTGAAGAAGAAGAAGCAAATCTGTGTCTAATGGTCAAGGGTGAAAGCGACACAAACAGTGTAAGTTCCTGCTCCTTTGTTAATATTGAAAATTACAGTTAACTTCTTGAAGCTTTCAAATAAACACATGAGAAAGCTAATAGATTGACTCTCTTGAACAACCGATTGAAAGGTTTAAATAATTGGTTGGAAAATAGAGTTAAAACACTGGAAGAAGAGTTGGAAAATTCAAAAAATGATTTTGAAAATCCAGAATTGATGTATAAAAACTCTTCTTGCAAGTGTAACTCTAGTGTTTGTGAAAACTGTGAATCTCTTGAAAAAAAGGTTCATTACCTTGTAAAAATAGTGGATAAGCTTTCGAAAGGAAAATCAAATTTTGAGACTGTTCTAACATCTCAAAAATTGTGTTTATGGAAAATCTGGTTTGGGTTTCTATCCATAGAGTAAGAAAAATGGAATTTCAAAGCCTTACTCCACTATAACAGAAACAACCGATTGAAAATAGAAACAACCGGTTGTTACATGTTTTTACTGCATGAAAAGAGGCCATTATGTTAGGTTTTGTAAAATTAGGAATTTTTTTGTTCCTAAAGGTGTTTTAAAATGGGTTCCTAAGATTTCTCAGGATCTTAATGTTTCTACTAACACTCATGGACCCAAATTTATAGGGGAACCAAATCTTACTACTTGATCTTGTTTTTTGCAGGGTTCTTTGGCAGCAAACTAACACTTACGATACTTGAACTGTGGTTGTTTTAAAGCACATAACAAAGGATAAATGCTCTACTTCTTAAGCAAGAAGGTTATGAGAAATGTGGGAACAACAAAAGTACTTTTGAAAATCAAGAAAAGTTTGGGTTAAAGAAGAAGTGCTCTGGTGAAAACTCATCAAAGTGATGTTTATTATTATTGTTCTGAAGCATACACCTTACTCAAATTCTTGACAAGTCAAAGATTCATGACCTATGTAAAGTAAGTTGTTTATGTTCATCCTATGCTTTTGGCCTCATATGAGCAAATGAATTTCTAAACATGTTTCTCTTGGTTAAACATGTTGAGGTTTTCTCTGTGCAAAGGTATGCATTTTCCATCACTTTGAAAGATTATTTGCTTTGAAAAACATTTTATTGATGTCACAGAAAAACAACCAATTGTTTTCACGAAACAACCGATTGTTTTCCCTCTGACACATTTGAATAAAGCTGTTATGAATTCTTATGCATGGTTACAACTATTTCTTTTCTTTCAAAACCCATTGTGAGTCATATATGCATTTATTATGCCTTTGAATAAGATAATCAAGGGATTTATTCTTTGTTTTCCTGGAAACTCAAAGCTTTTTATGTATGGCAATCACAGTGGTGGTCATGGGGTTGATGAATATTTATTAATGTGATTACATTTGGAGTCTTCACCTTGCTTGGAGGTGTGGAATGAAAATGTATCTTTGAAAGGACTAGAAGGTTTGCTCCTAGCAGAAGAAAGAATATTTCTACCTCTTGATCAAATTTTACAAGTTATCTCAATCAAGAATGGATTCCTTTCTTGGGATGCAAAGGCTGAGAGCCCTACATTGTCAAACATAAATCTGGAATACCTGTTGGTTGTCTAGTTGCAGTTGTTAACAGTACATAAGATAGTGAGGTTGAACTTGTTGCAGCAAAGCAGATGGCTTCTGATATTAGGGACCAAGATGTAAGATTTTATGTTAATGAAGGTCAACTTGTTATTCTTGGGTCATTCCCGTGTCGATACTATGTTGTGATGGGTCGGTAGAAAGCATGGGTCATGTTCACAATGGAGATTTGGACTAGTATACTTGCAATATGGAATTGAAAATATCCAAGAAAATTGTTCCACTACAAGAAATTTTCTATTTACATACCGATTATTACATAGGATTCAAATATGTATGTAAAGTGAGCGTTACATACAGATTTTACATATGGATTTGAATCCGTATGTAAAGTGAGTGTTAAATACGGATTTTTACATACGGATCTGGATTCGTATGTAAAGTGGGCATAACATATGGATTTTTACATATAGATTTGGATCTGTATGTAAAGTCAACGCTACATACAGATTTTTACATACGGATCTGGATCCGTATGTAAAGTGAGCATTACATATGGATTTTTACACGGATTTGGATTCATATGTAAAGTGAGCGTTACATACGGATCTAAATCCGTTTGTAAAGTGAGCATTATATATGGTTTTTTTCATACGGATCCATATCCGTATGTAAAGTAAGTGTTACATACCGATTTTTACATATGGATCCAAATCCACATATAAAGTGAGTGTTACATACGGATTTGGATTCGTATAGTTCTTGATGGGAATTAAAAGCAATGAACAAACTAAAAAAATGAAAATGAAAATATAAAAGAAGGTTATAGGGAATTGAAATAATTTTAAAATTTATTACGTTGTTAGAATTAAATTAGAAAAATAATTTGAGTTTAGTTTTTTCTTTAAATTTAATTAAAGAAAAAATTATAATATTAAAATTATAAACAAAAATTTACATATGGATTGTATCCGTATATAAAGTATTACATACATAATATTTTTAATAATTGTAATAATAATAATATTGATATTAATGATAATATTGATATTAATATTTTTATTAATATTAATATTAATAATTTAATAATATTTGTTCTCGTCGGTTGACCTAGTCGCCAGTCGAATCCAATCCCAAGCTCTGGCTCCGTCTATCTCTGGTGGAATCTGTTCTTCCCTTTGGAATGCTGGAACGCGGCTCCGTTGAGATAGAGGGGGCCCTACCTATTGATTGCACTCCGACAATCAAGTCAGTACAAAGCTTATATAATTTTCTTTTCCTTTTGCCTTTGTGAAATGAACTTCACATCTACTTAACCACTTGGTTAAGTTAATGTCCAATGAGAATTTTTATTAGGTTTTCACTCATAATTGCCTAACAATCTCAATCCTAAAACTAAAGTGTCACCTAAATGAAAACTCTTAAAATCAACTCACATTAGTTCTCCTGAATGAAAAGTCTGAGGAGAAAGTTGTGCTCCAGGCTGAGGTGGAAAAGCTGAAGGAGGAGTTGGCCAAAAAGGATGAAGAGCTACTCCGAAAGGATGAAGAGCAGGCACGACAAAGGGAAGCTCTTACTAATGATGCCGCCAACTCCTTCATGGAGAGCTTTGAAGACGTCGTTGCCCAGGCCTCGGGGATCTACCCAAAGATGGACTTATCCCAACTAGGTTTGGGAAAGATTGTGGTAGATGGGCAACTAGTGGATGAGGAGGAGTAGAGTAGAGTGTTGAGCCTTTTTTGTAATCAACTGCCTTCCGCAACTCTTTGAACAATTTTTCAAACTCTTTGTATATATCAGTACCTTTATTTATTTAACTTGTTTATCTCTATCACATCTCGACTAGTGTATCAACAATGCATGCCTTGGTAAACATGACTTATCGTAACTTAATCAACTGATGATAATATAATCGACCACCTTATCAATGCAATACATCGATTAAGCATGGTAAATCATAGTGCTCTTGGCGGAGCTATCTCATGGATGACCTGTACCTTCTAAGTGCGAAGGATATCACCCTTGCTCGAGCATTGACTAGCTACCTGAGTAAGGGATTAGAGCTTTCGATATGGTCGCGCAGGACTTGTGCATTTGGAAAGTTTACTTGCTTTCTTAGCACATCCTTCCCCTAGGCTAGGGGTGACTTGGGCATCTGACTTGGGGCCAATTTCTTTGTCGAGTCTGCCCTTGAATGGCCCATAGTGGCTGAGAGTATCTGACTTGAGTGTTGGTCCATCTTTCAAGTCCATTCTTTGGTAGTTTTCATTATTTAGAGTATCTAACCTGAGTGTTGGCTTACACACCAAGTCTACTTTTAACACCTCCGTGGTGCTTTGCTACCACATGTTTGGTTCTTCTTTCACAAAACGCCCGAGCTCGGGTGGTTCTACTAACGCCGAGGTGGGTTGCTCTCTATACCTTTAGTTGTGTACTTTTAGGTATTGTTGGTTTAGTACCTTTGGACTCAGAATCTTACTGAGTAGAGAGGGTACTGCCTCATGGTGTATGCTTTAGGGTGTCTGGGCTCAGAATCTTACCAAGCCAGATCATCTTTCCCAAACTTAAGTCAATCAACCTTAGTTGTGGCTAACTATGTTTCGGGGCACCTGAGCTCATAGTCTTATTGAGCAAAGGTCGCCCTATCTGATATCCAATTATAGATATTTCTTTCATAACTTGTTGGCCTTTAGAATGTCTGACCTGGGTGTCATCTCACACACCATGTCTACTCTATTAAGGCCTTTCGGTTGGAGTATCTGACTTTGCTTACATGCCAAGTCTACTCTTGAACAATTTTTATTATTTGGAGTATCTGACTTGGGTGTTGGCTTACAAGCCAAGTCTACTCCTTGACCCCGAGGTAGGTTAGTCTACCTGCCATTGGGTAGATAATTTTAACCCTATTCAGCGTGCCAAGACTCAGAGTCTTACTGTGAGGACATCTGAATAGTATGATCGTTGAGCCACCTAAGCCCTGGAGACTTACCAAGGGAATAGGTGACCTCGTTTGGTGGTCAATCATTCACACTTTGCGCTTACTCGGATACCTTACCAATCAAGTCGTCTTCTTGTGTCTTAACGAAGTATCCTAGCAAAACATTTTTCCAAGAATAGTTTTGATTGGGCGACCTCGTTAAAAAACCCCGTAAGGGAAAAAGAGTGTCCCCTTAATTATTCAAATTGTTCATAAAGATTGACAAAAATACATTAACTGAAATAAAACTTGAGGCTGGCCCCATTCCACGTTCGGGGTATAGCTCCACCCTCCAGAGTCTCGAGCCTGTATGCTCCATTTTCGAGTGCCTTTACCACGCGGAATGGGCCGGTCCACTTGGGAGACAACTTGTTCTCCAACTAGTAGGGGTGAGCTTTTCGCATCACCAGGTCGGTAGCTTGGAACTATCAAGGTCTAAGCTTGGACCTTTGTTTCTGCTCCACCCTTCTCTCCAGGGCTTCAGCTTTGACGCGTGCTTGCTCTCACACCTTGTCAAGTAAGTCTAAGTTCACCTTCCTCCCTTCATTAGACTCTTTTATCACGAAGTTCTAGAACCGCGACGAGCTCTCCTGGATTTCCACAGGAATCATGGCGTCTGATCCATATACCAGGCTGAAGGGTGTTTGCTTCGTGGTGGATAGTGGAGTGGTGTGGTAGGCCCACAAGATTCGGGGTACCTCATTATCCCAGGTCCTATTAGCCTTCTCTAGCCTCCTCTTCAAGCCTCTGAGCAAGACTTTGTTGGCGGACTCAACCTGTCTGTTTTTCTGAGGGTGTTCTACCGAGGCGAACACTTGCTTGATGCTGAGCTCTGTGCACAACTTGCCCAACTGCTGGCTTGTGAACTGGGTGTCATTGTCAGATACCAAACGTTTTGGAATCCCAAAATGACAAACAATGTTCTTCCACACGAAGTGCTGAACCTTGTGGGAAGTTATATGTGCCACTGGTTCAGCTTCTACCCACTTGGTAAAGTATTTAATGATCACCACTAGGTACTTCATCTGACGAATCGCTAGTGGGAAAGGGCCCAAGATGTCTATTCCCCATGTGTGGAAAGGCCAGGGGCTATGTATGGACTGCAACTCCTCTGGGGGTGCATGATGCCAATCAACATGCTTCTGACATTGATCGCATCGCTATGAGTACTTCGTGTAGTCTTCCCTCATGGTCGGCCAATAATACCCCGCCCGAATAGCCTTTAGAGAGAGAGCTCGTCCCCCAACATGACTCCCACAGATGCCTTCATGGAGTTCTGCCATGATGCTCGTACATTGATCCTCGCTCATGCAGGTGAGGATAGGGTGTGTGTAGCCATGTCTAAACAACATCCCATCTACCAGGGCCTGCATGAGTTATTTTTAATCACCTTAGCCTCCACGGGCTCTGCTGGGAACATTCCATCAGCAAGGTAATGCCTATACGGTGTCATCCAGGTTTCGCCTACGTCAACCTGACAAACGTCCAGCATATCCTCTCCTGACAAGTCGTAGGTGCTTACCTTGGGCACCTTCAGCGTTTCTTGCATCAACGATCGGTGCCCTCTTCTTCCACCCTTCAAAGTCTCCACTTGTAGCACCTCTCCTGCATAACCTGCGGCAGTTCTGGGTGACTTCAGGATTTCTTAAATAACTGAACTCTGGTGACCTCCCTTGCCTAAGCTAGCGAGCTTGGCCAGTGGGTCTGCTCGCGCATTATGTTCCCTCGGGACATGTACTAATTCAAACATAGGAAAGGTCTCCTTAAAGAGCATGACATACCTTAAGTACGAGGCCATATGCGAATCCTTGTCCTGGTACTCACCTGTTACCTTCCCGGTCACTAGCAGCAAGTCGCTTTTCACCATCAAACTCCGAGCACCCAACTCTTTAGCCAACAACATTCCAGCTACCAGCGCCTTGTAATCAGCCTGGTTGTTGCTGGCTCTGAAAGAAAATTTGATGACTTGCTCGATCAGCAATCTGTTTGGTCCCTCCAGGATTATACCAGCCCCGCTACCCTACTGGTTAGAAGAGCCATCCACGGAAAGAACCCATTGGAAATCCCCCCCCCCCCCCCCCCCCCCCCCCCCCCCCCCCCCCCCCCCCACCCCCCCCCCCCCACCCCCCCCCC
>Ga0123342_1003982_pt1 | contig 23130 bp, 13 predicted proteins | sample Turbeawhitnodule_FD_89960 | JGI IMG/M metagenome (GOLD analysis project Ga0123342, IMG submission 89960) | Root nodule microbial communities of legume samples collected from Mexico - Turtle bean Mexico white nodule | ecosystem: Host-associated > Plants > Roots > Nodule | place: Mexico: Nepantla... | reverse complement strand
CCTCTCTTTATTTTATGTCTTCTTTTAATTTTGAGAAGACTAGAAGGAAGAACTTCAAGTGTGATGGTGAATTGCCTCTTCCTTCATTAATAAAAACCTCCTTTACTTGACTCTCATCACTTGTCATTTTTCATCTTATGTTCTTTTCATTTCCGCAAGTTACCTTCATCATCATAATCACCTTATTTGTGTTTTTATCTTTGCCTCTAGAAGTGAACCTTCACACTTACTTAACTACTTGGTTAAGTTCGTGTCCAGTGGGGATCTTCTTTAGGTTCTCACCTTAAATTGTTAATGTCTAAAAGCTTAATCAAAAGAGTAATTTATAAAATGTGCAATCTTAAAATCAACTCACATCATGTGGTATTCAGAGCATGGTTTTTAAAATTGTGCTTATTTTTTCTGAGTTGATTTCTTCCTTTAAATTCCTGCACATTTCAATTCTTGCTTTCATCTTCAAGCAATTTCAATTTCTTCTTTAAAAAATTTTCATTTACCATTCCGCATTTTTATTCATTAAGCACTTTAAATTCTGCTTTTGAATTTTTTTTGTCAATTTTTTTTCCTTACATCTTTTGCTTGAGTCTTATGTTTTTAGTGTAATAGGAGTCTTAAATCCATTCTACTTATTTTGATTTTAATTGTGAAAAGCTAAAATTAAATTAGAAGTTGTTTGAGTAATGGTTGATTCAATTCCAAACATAGAATACAAGTGCTCATATGAATTGAATCTCAACCGAATATCTTTTTCGAAAGTTGACAGGCGAACTAAAATATGCATGAAAAAGAAAGAAAGGATATGGAAATTTTGAATCCATAAAAAAAAAAACCAACAACAAAATGAGCGCATTCACATTTCAACTTTCACATTGCAAATTACTAAAGAGGATTCTAAGTATATGGCAAATTGTTTTCATACTTGTGGAATTTGTTCCTTTTTGCTTTCACAATTTCTAAGGAAATTAAACCTTCATAATTAAAGTTTATGTTGTCTCTGAGTCTTTCTAAGTGCTTTTCTTATTTGTCTTCTCTAAGTTTTGTAATTATCTTACTTCCATTTTGGTTTAGCTTTCTTTCTTTCAACTTTTCTTGCTTGTATTTAAAATCTTCTTAAAGTTTTGTTGAGTTTCTTTGGTGAGCAATTGAAAAGAGCTTTGACATCTTTTACTTGAAGTGTTGCTACCAAGTGTGGACCGTTTTAGAGTGCAAATCTTTCTTGAGTGAATTAAAAAATTCTCCCCTTTACTAAATAGCCGAGTGATATGAGTGAGTGGATTAAATTGTGATTTTCATTAATTGTTTGTTTTCTTTTGTGCACAATCATGGCTCATTTATCTTCGCGGGAGTCTTCAAAGCCACAATCTCCTCAAAAACCACATCTTATGAGGGAGTTTGCAGATGCCAAGAGAAGCTTAGCCCACAAAGAAGAGGAAATGAGGCAACTAGTGAAAAGGATGCAAAGATTAGTAGAGACTCAAGAGAGACAAGCTAGAGAAAGGTGATGGGAGCCTAGAAGAGCTACTAGACATTACATGCACTATGGAAGTCAAGAAGAAGATTGGAGAGTGCAAAATTTTGAAGAGAGGCGCTATCAATACCAACATCAACAAAAGAATTTCATTCCGTTTGTAAAATTACCTAGTTTTAATGGGGATAATGACCTAAACATTTATCTAGGATGAGAAGCTAAAGTATAACAAATGTTTAATGTGTATGAGGTCGAAGAGGACCAAAAGGTTAAGTTAGTTTCCCTAGAATTTGAGGATTATGCAATGCAATGGTGGCATCAAACTGTAATCGACATTGGGCTAAACAAGAGGCCATCCATGGTCTCTTGGGACAATTTCAAGTTATACATGCACGCACAATTTTTCCTCCTCACTATAGGAAGGAAATCTTGTTGAAGCTCCAACGGCTTCATCAAGGACCTATGAGTTTAGATGAATACTTCAAAGATTTAGAACTAACTTTGACTAAGATTAATATGCATAAAAATGAAGAGTCAAAGACTGCTAGATTTGTGAGTGGATTAAGAAGAGAAATTCAAAATGTTGTAGAACTTTATGAGTATAAATCTTTAGAAATATTAGTTCACATAGCCATCAAGGTTGAATCACAACTTTCAAGGAAAACATTTTTCAAACATACTCATAATGAAGGCTTTTACAACTCATCTTGGAAGGATAAAAATAAATTTCCAAAACAAGATAATCCTTCCACTTTCTCTAAAGAATCCACCCTACAAACTTCTAAGGACAATCTGTCTCCTTCTAGGACAAAATCGCCAACCAAAACCTCAAATAAAAAATGTTTTAAATGATTAGGTTTTTGGTCATATATCAGCAAATTGCCCTAAAAAATAACCATGATGGTAAAAGGGGGATAGTGGTAAGTGACAATAGTGTTCAATATTCAAGGTCTAACTCCCCTACCCCTTAAAAAATCCCTATTGGAAATTAATGTGAGATACCTTGTGAAGATGACTTATTGGTTGTAAGATGAATGTTGAGAACCATTCCAAAAGCTTTGGATGAAACACAAAGAGAAAATATTTTCCACACTCGCTGCCTTATCAACAAGAAGTTATGTTCCATGATAAGAGATGTGGGTAGTTGTGCTAATGCGACATGTACAATAGTAGTGGAGAAGCTTGGATTACTCATTATCTCTCATACAAAGCCCTATAAACTACAATGGCTTAGTGAAGAGGGTGAAATCATGGTTAATAAACAAGTCCTCATAACTTTTGCTATAGAAAAGTATAAAGATGAGGTTTTATGTGATGTTGTGCCAATTGAAGCAACACATATTCTATTAGGAAGGCCTTGGCAATATGATAAACAAGTTTTACATGATGGCCATACCAATAAAAGTTCTTTCAACTTCCAAGAGCATAAGGTTATCTTAAAACCCCTTTCTCCCAAAGAAGTTAATGAGGACCAAATAAAAATGAAAACCAAAAGAGAAAATGAAAAAGGAAAGGAAAGTAAAGCAGGTCTCATCATTTCATCTCATGCAATAAAAGCAATAATGTGGACCCAAACAAAACTAATTGTGTCTTTTAGGTATACTTCTTATTCTCTTTTTCATTACTAAGCCATTCTAAATACTTGATATCTTTGATAAAGAAGTTTAGGCATGATCTTCGAAAACCTCCTAAAGGTTCTCACCTTCTAAGAGGATTTTCACAAACAAATCATTTCTTCCCTAAACATTCCCTACAAACATGGCCTGTATCTAGAATTCACCCATATGAACTCCCCAAGCTTCCTGAATATAAGTTTGCTTCACATCCTAAACCTAGAAATATTTCTATCTTCTTTGTGAACAAACTAACTATGTTATTTATAGGAGTTCTAAATTCAAGGTCAAATTTCTTCCAACTTGGGGGGCATGATCAACCCAATTAGTCAAGGAGATAACCAAGTACACAACAAACACTTCACACTTAAGTCAGTCATCTCAACATCCAAGACAAGGCCCCACCAAATTTCAGAAGGACCTCAACAGAAGAAGAATTGGACATAGGCCAGAGCATCAGATGTTCTTTCTTCTGGTCTTTTTAAAAGACAAGTTTATGTAAATAAATTTGGCTCACTTTGGGGATTCAAATAGAAGAATAAACTAGAGTAGGGTGTGCTTAGTAATTTGAGTAGGGTGTGCTTTGTAATTTGAGTAGGTTGTGCTTAGTAATTTGGGCTTGTGCCAAGCCCACCTTTCAAGACAAGTGTTTCTAGGTTTAGGGTTTCTTTGACCTACCTTCTAGAAGTCTTTTCACAAACGACACCCCTACCCCTCTATCTTGTTTTCCAAGACACTCTCCTATAAATAGAGTGACCTTCCTCATGTATTACACATATTGAATTTGAATACAGTAAAGAAACTCTGCAGGAATGTTTAGTGAGACTAATGTTCTCCTATTTTTGGGTCTTATCTTGAGTGTGCATCACCTCAAACGACGACTCTTTCACCAGTCATCTTGGAGTACCTTCTTCTCCAAGTGACGTGACAACCCCTCTTCTTCCATAAGCTTCCTTCATTCGTTCCTCTTTTTATCTTCTTTTTACACCACCATTCCCTTTCCTCTTTATGTTGTTACGCTTGTCTTTTATTTTGGTTTTCACTTGTCATTTTTCATCTTATGCTCTTTTGATTTCGTCAAGTTACCTTCATCATCATAATCACCTTATTTGTGTTTTTCATCTTATGCCTTGTAGAAGTGAACCTTCACACTTACTTAATCACTTGGTTAAGTTCGTGTCCAATAGGGATCTTCATTGTGTTCTCACCTTAAATTGTTAATCTCAAAAAGCTTAATCAAAAGTGAAACCTCTAAAATGTGCCAATATAAAATCAACTCACATCAGAGTTGATAAAAACTCTCGATCTTTTAAAAGAAAAATTCTTTTGGTCCATATGAGAAAAGATGTTCAAAGACATTGTCATATATGTATTTCATGTTTAAAAGTTAAGTCTAAGACAATACCTCATGGAATTTATACTCCTTTACTTATTGCTTGTGCCCCACGAGAAAATGTCAGTATGGATTTTATCTTAGGGCTTCCTAGGACACAAAGAGGTTTTGATTCCATCTTTGTGGTAGTGGATAGATATAGAAAAATGGCTCATTTTATACCCTGCCATAAAGTAGATTATGCTAACAACATCTCTAAACTCTTCCTTAGAGAAGTGGTCTAACTTCATGGACTACCTAAGACTATAGTTTCAGACAGAGATCTAAAATTTATTAGTCATTTATAGAGAACTCTCTGGGAAAGACTAGGAACTAAACTGAATTTTTTAAGCTCTAGTCATCCTCAGACTGATGAACAAACATAGGTAGTCAATAGGTCTCTATTAACTATGCTTAGGTCAGTCATGAAAGGAAATCATAAATTTAGGGATGAGTACCTTCCCCATATAGAGTTTGCATAAAAGAAAGTGGTCCATAAGACTACTAATATTTCTTCATTTGAAGTTCTAGATAGTTTTAATCCTCATACTCATTTATATTTGTTACCCTTATCTAATCGACATGAATTTGTGCATAAGGAAGGGGTAACAAAAGCCAAATTTATTAAGAAATTACATGAGAGGATTAGAAATTAGATACATAGGAAAACTGAGAAATACAATTAGACATAATAATAAGGGGAAGAGAGATAGTTTTTATTGAGGGAGACTAGGTTTGACTTCACCTAAGAAATTTTCTTACTCAAAGGAAGTCTAAACTTAGTCCCCTCGGAGATGCTGCTTTTCAAATCATCAAAAGAATAAATAATAATGCATATCAGTTAGATTTGTTTGAAAAATATGGAGTACATGCTACTTTCAATGTCATTGATCTAACACCTTTTGTGTGTAGCATAGATGATGAGGCATAAATTATTGATTTGAGGACAATAAAGGACCTCAACAAAGGAGGGGATGAATGAAGAGCCCTCAACAAAGGGAGGGGATGAATGAAGAGCCCTCAACAAAGGACCAACCACTAAGGAAATGGCTAGAAGAATTCAAGAAGAATGGGACACAACTACTCAAAATAGAGACATTCTTTTATACATGTTTGAAGGAGCCATAACCTAGTGGTATAACCTAAAATAGGATTTAAAATTTCTTGTGCAAAAGTAGTATAAATTTTTGGCTTGTATTTGACCTTAAATAAACTAGGGTTAAGGTTAGGATGCTAAAACCTACCTAGGGTACAATTGGACTCGATTACAACCCACATCAAACCCTAGGTTGGTCATTATACCTAAATTAGTCACATGGAACAGACACCTTCACACTTGCCTTGTGACTTAGAATAGGCACCACTTTTGAATGTTTTATTTTCAAATTTTCCCACCCGTTCTTTGTAACCTTGGTCGGTCCCTTCTACTATAAATGAAGGTTCTTGGCAATGGAAAATTCAGATCATTGAATATAGAGTTATGCATCCCATATTGTAAGCAAAGTTCTCCTTGTATCCTCTCTCTAGGGTAGACACCTCTTTGATCACTCTCTCAAATTCTTCAAGTGATTAGACCTAACCTATCACTATCCACACTCCTCACAACACTCCTAAGAGCCAAGGGTAGAACCACCTTACCGATTCATGTTTAAAGTGAGTGGATTGATTTAGTTCTCTCCAATACCAATATTTGGATTCCAAAATATTCCTCCAAAATTATATTTTCTCAAGTGCATATCTCCATTTCTATTTTGCAAGTAATGTCTCATTGAAAAGTTGTATGTCTTTTATGCCTAATCCTCCTAATTCTTTGAGCTTACGAATTATTGCTCAATTCACTTAAACAATATTGTTTCCCATTGTTCCTAATCCCCCACAAAAATCATCTATGAATTTTACTAATTTCTATCAACACTATATTTTATGTTTTGAAAAAGGATATAAAGAAGAGAGGTAGAGTTAAAATTACATACTTAATCAAGAAAACATTACCAGCAAAGGTTAGATGCCTACCTTTTCAACGCATTAACCTTCTTTTCATTTTTTCAATCATTGTATCCCAAATCCCAATTTTTCTTAGATTTCTCCAAATTGAAATTCCTAGATATCTGAAAAGTTTTAACATTATTGTATAACTCAAAATGGTAGAATATGTGTTCTGTTGAGTATAATTGACCTTAATCCCACCTAACTTATTTTTAAAGAAATTAAAATTAACTTTGGGACTATATGAAATTTCAAAACATCTTAAGACAACGTTCAAGAATAAAATATTTTGTAATTTTCTTCACAAATGAAGAAAATATCATCAACACATTATTGAAGCATATTTATTAAGAAGATCATTTCTCCATTCACTTTGTGGGTTTTCAGTTATTTTATTACCTTGCTCTACCTTTATCCACATTCTAGTGAGAACTCCTTTGAATGTGATAAATTCAAAACGTATACAATTTTTGTTGAGCTTTCATGATATCAATACCTCTTGAATGATTCACCATCATTAAAAGATTTTTTTTCATTTCAGATTCCCTAAAGTTAATTAGAAAATGAAAGAAGAAATATGCTTCTTCATTTCTAGTTCATCCTGATATCCGGTCCATCATATCAAATAGAACGTGAATATGTGTAAAAAGTGTTCATTGGTACATTAGTGCCAAACTTGTTCCAAACTTGAACGCATATGTTTATTACTTATAAATTGGTACATACATACATTGAGTAATTATGTGTCAAATTTTATAAAATATTAAAAACATTAGAATCATAATTAAATTATTCAAATTTATATTTTTAAACAAATATTACATCAAATTTATATATATGATACTAACTCACACTACAAGAAAATCATTAAATAAAAATCAATTTTAGAGATAAAAAATAATTAGTTGTTATATTAACTAAATTAGATACTATTTTAGAGACTAAAAAAGTTATTGATTTCTAAATTAGTTTCTATTATTGATAAATAGTTTTTAAATTGGTGTTGGATTAGCTACAAGGTTTTTCTACCAAATTTATAATCTAAATAATTGGTAATTATAAGTGTGGTAGCTAATTAGATACCAATTTAGAAACTATTTATCAATAATAGAAACTAATTTAGAAACCAATAATTTTTTTAGTCTCCAAACTAGTCAATATAACAACTAATTATTTTTAATCTCTAAAATTAGTTTCTATTTAATAATTTTATATAGTGTAAAGTTAATACAATATCATTCATACATATATCAAGCACACTCCTTGTCTCACCAAATGTCCCAAGAAATAAAATAAAATTATTTAGTACTCAACAAGTTTTAGAAAACATTATTGAGTACAAATATTTAGGACTAACTAACACCTTCCATATCTAACATGAAATACCTTATCCTCAAATTGTACATATGAAAATTCACTAATTTCATGGTCCTAATTTGATCCATATGGTATCCAATATATATTAAGGTAGCTCCCACACATTCATTCACAAATAAGTGGCGTAAACCTTAATAAACTATCATTTGATACATTCATCCATATGATTCAAACAATTAGTAAAACTTGTATCATATATATATATATATATAGTTAATAAATCTATACTTACTCTGTGATCACACAAAATAGTGTAACCTACTAGTAACTTCTATCTAACAAAGCATAAAATTAATATCCATTCACCTCTAAAACCACACATATATCCATCAAAACCTCAGAAGGTATACTTTAAATACACGATCATAGTAAATATTCTCATTACACTCCAACTAAACATTTATTCAACCCACTCTACAACACTTCATTATTGGACATAATCAATATTGAGCAATGTCTTCGCATTTAAGCAATGTTCTATAGCAGAACTCATTTTACTTTATTTGGTCTCCTTGCTTGAGTTGTTTGCCTCACTAAAGTTATATTATCCTACTTGTTTAGTTATATTTCCTCATTCAAGCTATATATATTCAAGAAATTTTGAGAATAATATTGTTTAAGTAAGTATTTCTCGCTTGAACATGGATTTTTGTCACAACAACATGATCAAAATTACAATTTATTCTATCAAGTACTTTACCAAATCATCTTTTTTCAAATATGAAGCTAATTTAAGTTAGATTGATTCCAACACCTTATCAATTAAATATTTTTATTTCTATTTTAATAAAACAACCCAAGACCTTTCAAACCAAAATCACAACCCCCTAAATTATGACATTACATGGAAAATCAATCCAACCTAAATTTTAATAACTAAAAACAAGTTTAGACCTAAGTAGTACCTAGCTCTTACATAATTTGGAAAACAACATTTCAACATTCTACTTGTGTAAAACTTCAAATTTAAAAGTCTAGCCTAAATTTAATATCATGAACACAATACCAAATGAAATTTAAGTGGATATAAATAACCCTATCTTCTCAAAATAATAAACCATTCAACAAATTAAATTTTTATCAATTTGTCACCACATGCAAGAGTATTCCCTAAAATTTTATACCCTAAACTCTATAACATGAATTCAAAGTAATAAAACTAACTTCCTTTATCATAATTTTCCTTGTGATGTAAGGAATTAAAGGTTGAAAAGAAGAAGAAAATATCAATTTAAAGTCCAAAACCTAACCAACCAACTATAACGAGAGATAAAAACCACAAAACTTTTGTACATCTCAAACTCCAAAAGCCTCATTTCAGCATTTTATTTATTCAAGATAAAATAAGATAATAAAGACTTACAATACAAGGAAAAAAAAGTTTTAACATAGATTATTTAACGGAGGTTAATATAACCTTAGGAGTTTATTTAATTAACGAAAGATTTTTTAACCTTCATTAAGTTCCAAAAGTTATTCTAAAACCTCAACATAACAGAGGTTTTTTAACCTTACTTAAATTCCAAAAGTTTATTCTAAAACTTAAGCAAAATAAGTGAGATTTTTTTTATCCTTCATTAAATTCTAAAGATTTATTCTAAAACTTCAATAAAATAACAAAATCTTCGTTAAATTCCAAAGGTTTATTCTAAAACCTTAGCACAATAACATAAGTTTTTTTTTTTTATCTTTCAATAAGTTCCAAAGGTTTATTCTACAACCTCATTAAATTAATGAAAGTCTTTTTAACCTTTGTTAAGTTTCAAATGTTTATTCTAAAATCTCAACAAAATAACAAAGGTTTTTTTTAACCTTCATTAAATTCCAAAGATTTATTGTAGAATCTCAATAAAACAACTCAAATTTTTTAAACTTCAATACATAAATATAATTAAATCTATTTATAAGTAAATAATTAAAAACTATATAGTTTTTATATATTTATAACTAAATTCTCTAAAATTTTGAAAGTGTAACTTTACATTACAAATAAGTTTTCTAAAGTTTCAAAAATTTATTTTAAAAACTCAGCAAAATAACCTTGGATAATAAGTATTTCAATAGTATTTGCATATTTTTTATGATTGATGGTAGTTGGTTTATATAATTTCTAGTTTTTTTACTAGTTCATAATTCAAAAAACCTGACTTATTTTGTTTTAGCTTTTTATGTACATATATTTAATGTGCAATGTTAGTTTTAGTTATAATTATTTATATTTAATTCTCATAATTTTTAAATATTTTAAATTAAGGCCTTTATTTTAAAATGCATCTAATAATTAATTGAATGTGAAAGTGAGAAGTAATAAAATTATTTTCTCCTCGCAATATGTTCTTACAATTTTTACTCAAGAACACACATGACTTTGAAGCCCACATCTCACAAATAATGCAATTATTTAGGATATATAAAATAGTGATAAACACTGGTTGTTGCCGAGTTAGGTAACAATGGCTTGTGACCTAAGTTGTGACAGTAAGATGATGGAAGAAGCAATATTGGAGCAAAAAGAAGATAGTGTCTTATTTAGTGTTTTTTCCCTTAGATAATAAACATAAGTGTGGTTGAATTATGATTCCTTGCTAGGACTGTCGTTCAGAGAATCGTTATAGATGATGAAAAATGGGGTTGAAGGTTACTTTTAACGATATTTTTTAATATCCATAAAGTATTTTATCTACTTGTACATAAAAAAATACCATACACGTGAAGAAATGTTTAATAATTGTGAAATTGTAATTTTGTTATTTTTTATTTTTGAATAAATTAAAAATCCATAACTCTAAGATGAAGTTGAAACATTATAATTATAAAATTATTTTTTTCTTACTTTAAAAATTGTGTAATATGTTTTTGGGACCTTTTCAACCATGAGTCCAAAAGGGTAACCATATAATATACGCTCATTGAAACACATAAATCACGTTGATCTAAAAAAAACACAATTCTTCTAACTCTGTGTTTTAAAAAACTTCTAACTTTTTCGTAAAAGAAGAAACCTTTAAATCTAGTTATTCATGCATGAGAAATGTTTAAACAAAAAGAGGAGAATAAATTAAGCAGGAATCGCATATGAGAAGTGGTGGAATTGATTCAAAGTGGCCCAAATTCAAGAAAGAGATGAGAATTCAATTCAGAATCCGGATTATACGCATACATTATAAAGTTGTGCACATAATTCCCACTTAATAAATGCAATCTAAATACTTTTTTTACATTGCAACTTACTTCCTTTTCATACTGTATTAAGAAAAAAATAATTTTAAATCTATAAGATATATAATAAAACATCTAAATATCTTTCTTTCTAATCAATGTGAATCTCCAAACACCGTGTTTAACAAAGTTGTTCATATGCCATTGCATGTGATATGACTGCTCCCACCAAAAAAGTTGGTAGCAATTGCTGGCTCTGATTTGGCACCTTTTTATGTATGCACTGCAACTTTGTGCCAAAATTATTGTTCTGTTCTTAAGGATTTTGAGGCTCAAAGTATACACATCTTTTCACACTAAATTCCATATGCACACTGTTTCCAGTTACCTAGCATGTTCTCTGGCAGAGCAAACTAAACTATATAATCCAAGTAATTAAATTCCACTATATTCCTTTTTCATACCCAAAAGGTTTAGTTACTATCCTACTTCTCTAACAAAATCAGTTTACTACCTTTTAAAAAAAAAAATTATTTTCATCTAAAAAAAAGTATAGAAATAAAGTTCTTAAATCTAATGGAAAAATATGTTGTTCATGCAAAATGTTTTGATAATTTTCATCTTTAGTATAGTAGTAAAAAATGACCGATCTTCATATAACTTTTGTTTTTAGTTTTAATTAGTCCCGTTTAGGTGAATATTAAACTGACGATGTTTATTAGTTTATTACCTTTTAAATTTTATACCAGATTTTGGTTAATCGATGGTTTAATGTATTTTTTTCATTAACGTTGAAGTTAGTAATATGTGTCTCTAGTGCAGTGTTGTTCTCGCATTGTTTGATTGGTTATAACATATATTAATTTGTGGGATATATATTTTAGGTAGCTCCTTAACAATTAGATGATTTTTTTCAGGTTCGTGAGGATGGCTTTGTGCCAGTTAAAAGGTTGAGAGAAAAAAAAAAAAATTGGGAGAGAAAATTTGGCAGGGGCTGTAAGTAACACTTGTGATGTTTCTACACCTTACGTGAATGCATATTAATGAAAAATATTATGGTTGGGTTAAATAATGTAAAAATCAATTGCATGGGCCCATTACTGTAAATAAAGGAGATAAATTCATGACATATCTTCAGTTTTGCTCTAAAGATTAACAAATCCTAATTTTTAAAATTTTTCGTGGGATATGGAAGGCTATACCCAAAGTTTCTACAAATTTGAATTTCAATTTGTTCCAATTTGTTACTGTCGGTTGATCCGATTGCCTTCGTACTTCTAACGACGATCACACGTCCAATTCTCTCTGTCTTGGTTTGTGCTTTCCTTCGATCAAACACTTTGTACCTGCAAAGACAAAGGGGCACCCTAGCGGTCGTTTGCACTCCGACGCTAAAGTCAATACTGAGGCAAAGAAACAGAAAATGTGTATCTTAATTTTCGTCTCTAGAACTCCATGTAAAACTGCATACCTTGTGAGGTTTCTTACTACCCTTTATATAGTCTAGGGTTTTCGCTGTTTTCGCTACCCGCATTTAGGGTTTCTGAGGGTATGCCTTAGCGCCGCTATCACCTAATCTTAGGGCAATCTAGCGCATAAGGCTCCCTTACTGGAGTGCAACCTCTGACGGAATGGCCACCTGGGTACCAACTTGTGCACCTAATCTCTGGGGCCATCCGTCCTGGGGGTGCCCTAGTTGTTCACGTGTCATGCATGCAGCCTACCCCTGGAATGCAGCCCTAATGGGCCTTAGCGCTTCCAGAGGTTCTTTACTTGTGTCGCGTCTGAATGCGCTATTCACACCACACGCATGGACCCCTCGTGATCTAGGCTTCCCCTTACTGATAACTGGTGTGTTTTCTAGGATCCACCTCTCGTGGTCCAGCTCTGCTGTTTGAGTCACTGATGCCCGATGTCACATCTCCCCCACTCTGTTGTCGAGGACCCTGGCGCTAAGGCCACTCATCGACGTCTGACCACTCATCGGCACCCTGGCGCGTGCCGCTTGCGAGACACTGACCCATGTCGCTTGTGGGACCCAACTTACGTGACCCACCTTCACTAGTAGTCAACGGTGTCCGAGGACTGGTCGGTACACAAGCCCCCCAGTCTCGAGCTGTTAACTTGTTCAGTGAAGAGACTAAGTCATCGCCCTTGGTGACCTACGTGGCACTGTGTGAAGGGACGTGAACAGTGCACTGAAGTGACACTTCTCCGTACCTGTTTAATCTTCGCACACGTGGCTAGATCAATGGCTAGGACTTATCGCCGCTTGTGCTCCTTCGTTTACGTTAACCTTTTCAAAAACGCGCGCTTCGTCACTGTTCCATCACTTCTCTAAAACTCTTTTCGATGCAGGTTCACCTTTCTATCTTCGTTGGACTCTTCAGCCACGAAGTTCTAGAAGCGTGGCGAGTTCTCCTGGATCTCCACGGGAATCATCGCGTTCGACCCATACACCAAGCTGAAGGGTGTTTCTCTAGTGGTGGACTGGGCGTGGTGTGGTAAGCCCACACAATTCTAGGGACCTCCTCTGCCCAAATCCCTTTGGCCTTCTCGAGCCTTCTCTTCAGACCTCTGAGCAGAACTCGGTTGGCAGACTCGACTTGCCCATTTGTCTAGGGTGCTCGACTGATGCGAACACCTGCTTTGTCCCAATTTCTGTACACAGCTTTCTCAGCTGTTGGCTTGCGAACTGGGTGTCGTTGTCACCAAACGTTTCGGTACTCCGAACCGGCAGACTATGTTCTTCCACACGAAGTGCTGAATCTTGTGAGTCGCGATCTGCGCCATTGGCTCAGCCTCTATCCACTTCGTGAAATACTCTATGGCGACCACGAGGTACTTCATTTGCCGTATCGCCAAAGGGAAAGGTCCCAGTATATCAATTCCCCAGGTATGGAATAGCCAGGGGCTGTAAATCGATCTGAGCTCTTCTGGTGGCGCCTTGTGCCAGTCAGCATGTTGCTGACATTGCTTGCACTATTGTGCATACCTCGTGCAGTCTTCCTTTATGGTTGGCTAATAATATCCCGCACGAATGGCCTTCGATGCTAGAGATCGACCACCGATATGACACCGCATATCCCTTCGTGGAGTTCTGCCATTATTCGTGCACACTGCTCACCGCTTACACATACCAAAATAGGGAGGTGAACCCGTGTCTGAACAACTCTCCATCGATGAGGGTGTACTTAGTGAAATTTTTCTTTATTTTCCTGGCCTCTGTGGGTTCCAGCGGGAGTATCCCATCAGCCAGGTAACGCTTGTAGGGCATCATCTAGGTTTCCCCTCCTTCAGCTAGGGAGACCTGCAATGACTCTGCCCCAAGAACTGGGTATGTGCTTACCCTGGGCGTTCTCAACGTCTCCTGAGCCAGCGAACGATGACTCCTCTTCCCTCCTCTCGACGTACTGACCTGATGGACCCCACCAAATTATTTGCAGTAAAGGTTCGAGGTGTCTTCAGGGTTTCCTGTATGACGGTCCTCTGTCTGCCCTCCTTGCCTGAACTGGCAAGCTTAGCTAGCAAGTCAACTCGAGCATTATGCTCTCTAAGGACATGTACAAGCTCGAACACCGCGAACGACCCCTTCAAAACTTGGACATACTCTAGGTAGGCCGCCATCTGAGGGTCTTTGGCCTGGTATTCTCCTGTCACTTGGCATGTAACCAGTAGGGAGTCACTCTTCGCCAGCAGACTCTGCGCACCCATCTCCTTGGCTAACAGTATGCCAGTGATCAAGGCTTCATACTCTACTTGGTTGTTGTTGGCCTTGAAGGCGAACCGTAGGCCCTGCTCGATCAATATCCCATTCGGTCCCTCCAGGATGACGCCAGCTCCACTGCCTTGTTGGTTAGAGGACTCATCTACAGAGAGCACCCACCGGAAGTTGGATTCTTCCTGATGTGCATTTGTCGAGGAGAGCTCTACCACGAAATCAGCGTATACTTGGCCTTTGATAGGGCCTCTGGGCTCGTACTGGACATCGAACTCTGATAGTTCTACTGCCCAACGTACCATTCTTCCCACAACGTTCGGCTTCTATAAGACCTTTGCGGATAGGCAGGTCTGTCATCACCACTACAGTAAAGCTCTGGAAGTAGTGGCGAAGTCTCCTTGTTGAGAACACCACAGCCAGGGCCGCCTTCTTTAGGGCCTGGTATCTTACCTCGAGCCTCTGCAATACTTTGCTCACAAAGTATATTGGCTTCTGCACTAGGTCCTGTTCCTGCACAAGGACCAAATTGATCGCCCATTCTGTAAATGCGAAGTACAAACGAGGCAGAGTACCCAGCTGCGGCTTGCACAACACTGGGGGTCTGGCCAAGTACTCCTTCAGCTTGAGGAACGCCTATTCGCACTCTTTTGTCTAGATGAACCTATTGTTCCTCGTCAGGCACTAGAAATAAGGGTAACCCTTGTCCCCTCTCGCTGATACGAATCTAGACAGAGCGGTTATCCGCCCTATCAACTGCTGCACCTCCTTCACTGAGATCGGGCTCCTCATTGCGAGGATTGCAACACACTTCTCGGGGTTTAGCTTCAGTATACTTAGTTATCATAGTAAATAGCTCTTCTAAATCAGTGACATGTTGATCCTTCACTTGTGAGGTCACCACCATATCATCCACATAGGCCTGCACATTTCGCCCTATCATGGGTGCGAGCACTCTGTCCATCAGCCTCTAGTAGGTGACACCTGCATTCTTCAGCCCAAAGGGCATCACTATGTAACAATAGCAAGACAGTTTTGTCATGAACGTCGTCTTGCATTCGTCCCTGGGATGCATCTTGATCTGGTTATACCCAGAAAAGGCATCCAGGAAGTTGAGCAACCTGCAACCCGAGGCGCTATCTACCAAAGCATCAATGATTGGTAGGGGATAGGAGTCCTTCGGGCTAGCCTTGTTGAGGTCCGTGAAGTCTACGCACATCCTGCACTTCCCGCTGGCCTTCTTCACCAAGACCACGTTTGCCAGCCACTCTGGGTACTAAATTTCCCTGATGTGGCCGACGCTCAGCAACTTCTGTGTCCCTTCTTTGATGACATGCCGCCTCTCCTCGTTAAACTTTCTCCTCCTTTGGTAGACGGGCCTGACCTAGGGATCCATTGTGAGGTGATGGCATAGGAAGTCAGGGTCTATGCCAGGCATGTCCGAGGCGGACCATGCGAAGGCATCCAGGTGTCGTGCTATGACCTCGGCAATCTGGTCCTGCGTCGCTTGGCCTAGAGATTTGCCAAGCTTGAAAATTCTTTCGGGCGATCTCTGCACAGGCGACCCCTTCTTCACTTGGAGACCGGGTGGTGACTGTGAACACCCCTCTCTTTGTTTTGAGGCTATTCTCATAACATCTCTTAGCCTTCTTCTGGTCTGACTTGATGGTGATCACTGTTCCTCCTAAGTCAAGCAGCTTCATCTTCATGTGCCTAGTTGATGCCATCGCCCTGAACCTGTTCAATGCAGGTCTGCCCAACAATATGTTGTAAGCTGAGGGAGCGTTAACAACAAGGTACCTGATGTTCTCTGTGCAGAAGGCAACACCATCTGTGAAGGTGGTTCTCAGCTCTAGGTGCCCACACACTTCCACTCGGTCTCCCGTAAACCCATACAAACAGTCGGTGTAAGGCCTCAGTTGATCAGGAGACAACTGCAACTTGTTGAAAGTCGACCAGAACATCACGTCTGTCGAGCTTCCCTGGTCCACCAGGACACGGTGCACCTTCCTCCCTGCGGACACGACCGAGATCACCATTGGGTCATTGTCGTAGGGGACGACATCTCGAAGGTCGGCCTTGGTGAAGACGAGGTCGACGTCAAGGGCTTAGTCTGCCTTTTTCGCCTCTACCGTCATCACCGCTCGTGCATACTTCTTCCGCTGGGAGGTAGTGCATCCTCCGCCTGAGAAACCTCCCGAAATGGTGTGAATTTGACCATGAACGGGCATCTCGTGCCCCTGATCACCTCCTGACGCTACCAATGTTTGGGCTCCCTGTGACTCTAGCAAGTAGTCCTTCAGGAAGCCATTCTTCACCATTTTGTCCAACTGGTGTCTGAGTGCCAAACAGTTGCGTATGGGATGGCCATACGCTTGGTGGAACTCGCACGCACCAGGCGTTCTTGTTAGGCCCCAACCTGTTGTCAGTCTTTGTGGGCATCTTGAGTCTCTTCGCTATGTTGGGGAAAGCGATGAAATCCTTCAATTCCACTCGACTCAACATGGAAACTAGCCGACTTGGTTTAACATGGTTCTCGACTGACTCGACCTGGGCCTGAACCTACTCAGCTCGACCTGGATCTAGGTCGACTTGGCTTTACATCAGCCTGGTGCCTACTCAACCTTGGCTCAGAGCAACACAATTGGACATGGGTCCGAGCATACTCAATTAGACATGGCCACGGGCCGTCTCGACTCAAATGGGTTTGGGCCAATTCAGCTTAACATGGGCTTGAGCCCACTCGGGTCAACATGGTCCTGAGCCGACTTGGATCAACATGGGCTCGGGCCGACTCAGATCAACATGGTCCCAAGTCGACTCGGATCGACATAGGCCTAGCTCGACTCGTCTCAACATATGCCTGGATGACTCGACTTGGCTCGACATAGGTGTCGGTCGACTCTGCTTGACACTAGCCCGAATCGACATGATCCCGGATACACTTAGTTCGACAAGGATGCGGGTCCACTCAGATCGAGATGGGCCTGGGCAAACTTGGCTAGGCATCGCCTAGGGCTGACATGGACTAACATGGGCCTAGGACGACTCGACTCAACATAGGCTTGGGGTGACTCAGCTCGACATGGGCCCGAATCGACTTGGCTCGACATCAGCTCAGGCCGACTCAACTCGGCATGGGCCCGGGTCGATTGGCTCGACATGGGCCCGGTGCTGACTTGACCTTGTCTGGGTGCCAACTCGACATGGGCTCTAACCCACTCCACTCGACTTGGGCACAGGTTGAATTGGCTCGACTTTGGCATGGTCCGACTTGACTCGACTTTGGCTTGGGCCAACTAGTCTCGACTTGGGCCCGGACCATCTCGGCTCGACTTTGGCTCGAACTGACTCGACTCGATTTGGGCTCTGACCGACTCAGTTCGACATGGGCTTGGATCGACTTAGGTCAATCCGGACCTGGATTGACTATGCTCAACTTGGGTCAGGGCCAAGTCAAAATTAACCCAAAATCCATTTTGGACAATTCAAAATTGTATCCAATCTATATCTAATCCATATTCAATTAAATGAATTGGACTTAAAATCCAACAATATGGATTTGGATTTAAGATAAATCCATTTAAATGGATTAAAAGTAATATGGATTTGGATAATTATGAATTGAATTTGACAATTTGGATTTTTTACCAACCCTTAATGTTAAGAATTATGAGAAAGGTGAAAATATGAAGGCTTCCTACTAATATGGGCTAAAACATGGTGATTTGAGGACCAATGATTTGAGACTAAATTTGGAAATCAAGAAAATGATGAAGTAATTGAAAAGGAAATGACATTATAGACTAGGATGTTGAAATATATGTAGAATGAATTATTGAGATTCCAAAGTCTTATTTTGATAGTTGGTGTTGAATAAAGGATTGATCATAATTGATTATGTTTTAAGACAAATAGTTCGCTCTATGTGGAACATGTTGAAGTGACTTAGAAGAATCCTGATAGCATAGAGGAACAACATAGAATTGAGGATTAAAGTGTGGATGTGATTCAAGAATTTGCACACGAGGAAGGACAAAGAGGACAAAAAAATTGAAGTTATGATGGATCAACATTATACTAAGGAGAATGTGGTAATCCTTGGAAGGTTGATAGGATCTTGATCAACATTATACTTAAGAACCATGGAAGAACAAAAGAAGTTGGCAGAAGCATGAAAAAACAATGGGTTTCAATTCATCAACAATATAAAACAAGGTAGAAACAAGAACAAGTAATGAAATGAAAATAGAAAATAGAAAATGGATTAAGGAGAGATTAATGAAGAAAATGTCACCTTTGAAATAGACTTCCAAAGAATAAGTACGAAAGAGGATTTATCACTTTGAAAAATCATTCCAATATAAGAACCAACACAAGAGTAGAACACTCTTAAGACTCTCAAAGATATCTTACAAAAGTGCATTTCATATATTCTTAAAAATGAGTTACAAAGGGGTTGAACTCTCCTTTTATAGAATTATGCCATGACCAAGGAGTGGAAAAGTCACCTTCCATGTGTAGAACAAAGTAAATCCTAAGTGTACACATAAGAATAACTAAACTAATGATTACTTAGGTAACTCATATGTTTACCGCTTATTTAACTCTTAATCTTCCTAACACACAGGTAGTCCCTTACATGGAGTTAGTTGCAAGAGATTATGTGGTGCCTACAATTAAGGAAGAAATGCATGAAGTTAGTTGGAAGTTTCTAAAAACAAGGAGAAGATATGTGAGGAAGTTTCAATCATCACATGCACTTAAAAGTAACATGTGGAAGTTAAAAACTCTTCATGTGTATACTCACTTATCTAAAATTCATCCTATCTACTCTCATATATATTCTCTTAGATTGCATAATAATCCAAAGGAGTCAAGGAATACTCTATAGTATAAGAAATTTACAAATTTAAGTGTTTCTTTATTTCTTCTTCCATTTTTTAAAGTTTTTCTCTTACGATTCTCCCTTGGAATTTGTTCTTAATATCTTTTTCTTTATTTCTTCTAGTCATGCTTCTTGATTTTATTCCTTTATATTCTTTTTTCTCATATTTTCTTAGAAAGTGGACTTTAAGCCTAACTCAACCTTATAAAACCGATTCATAAAGTGAGGTTTGCACCCACTTATATACTATGAAATATCCTTATCTTTAGTCGATGTGGGATCTCCAACACACTCCCTTCACGCTAAGACCCTCCAACTTTGAGTCGATTTTATAAGATTGAGTTAGGCTTAAAGTCCACTTCCTAGTATGGTATTAGAGCCATTTATAGCATATTCTACCGAGAGTTTGTTGGGCTTATCAGGTCATCTGCTATTGGATTGCTATCAGATCACCCATAAATATATAGTCTTATGCACGAGTTGGAGAGTCTCAACTTGAGGAGTGTGTGTTGGAGATTCCACATCGACTAGAGATAAGGACATTTTATAGTATATAAGTTGATGCAAAACCTCACCTTATAAGTCGATTTTGTAAGGTTGATTTAGGCTTAAAGTTTATTTTCTTAATATCTTTTGCAAGATCTTCACTATCATAACTTACATCTTCCTTCCCATCTAGTAGGAAATTCGTCCACAAATTTGGAAGTCTTGCATCATATAAGAAAATATGACATACGTTGAGGATATGACTAACACCATATTCTTCAGAGATATCTAACTTATGATTTTTTTTTAAAGATTTAGGAATGGTGATCTCCCTAACCTAAAGTGTGAATTTTGTTTGATTATGAAACCTATACCAAACACAATCTCGAGGTTGAAAGATGACTCTCTTTTTTCCTTTATTTGCGTTCTTCCTTTATTTGGGTCACTTTCATATTTTCCACCTATCTTTAGTTTAACCTTAACATGTAGATATTTTAAAAAATTTGCTCTATCATTTTCATATTTACACATCATTTGCTTTGAAGTAGGAAGGAGTTATCAGATAAGTCAGTTAAAAGTGAGTAAAAAATTGTAAAACAAGTACCCTATTATAAACAAATTCAATGAGATTTGTATTATTTCCATTTTTGTGTTTAATTATACAATTCCATATACTATATATACACATTCATAATTGTGTTATACACTTTCATAACTGTGTTGGACCCATTTCTTAATCCTTGTTGCAATGCAGTAATTCGTAAGTAGTTGTGTCTATGAATTGTATTAAATTGTTTGCCATAATCATCTTCATTTCGTAATTTAGACGAAGGCTCGTTTTTTACTGGCATTGCATTTAAAAAAAATGTTTCTTTTTTAATTTAATCTAACTATTATGACGATCTTGTAGTAATCCATCGTCGCGAAGGGTAAGAACAAAATGACATTTTATTTGTATCCTGGGCCCACTTTTTAACTATTTTGAGAAGCCTCCATGCATTGTATAAGGCAATTGAGGTAAACAAATGAATTCGAATAAACAAAGCCAAGATCTTTTATATCAACTTTTTCTTTTCTTTTCTTATTGCTATCATATCAACTTTCCAATTTGATGTATACGTTTTCAACTTTGCAATGAGAGACAAAAAGAAGATATTTTTGTATTAAATATCTTTTTGAGTTGAGTTAGGATAAAACTGAAAAGGATGGAGTTAACTAACATTATTGGACGTGACGGAAAGATAAGATTTATTGAAAAATTATTTTATTTTATTGTAAATATAATTATTTTATTGATGTTTGAAAATTTAAAATAAGTTCCAAATTTAAGTTATTAACCTAAAGCCTTTTATATGATACCGTTGTATTAAAATTATAGTAAATCATTAATGTATTTACAGTAAAATATTACTTTACCCAATGATTTGGACATAAATGAGTACATATTATAATACGCTAACTAATTCTTTTATAAATATCTTAAATATCAAATCAACTAAGAGATTTAAGCGATTGACATTGTAAATTTTTTTATTATGACCAAGTATATTTAACCTTTTAAAAATAATTATATATATATATATATATATATATATATATATATATAATCTGTCGTTATGTCATTTTAGATTAATGGTCTTCTTTTGAATAAATTATATCTTTTAAGTATAGTAATTATATGATTTTAGTTTATTTACCATTGCTTCTTAAATAAATATATATATATATATATATATATATATATATATAGATAGATAGATAGATAGATAGATTTATTTTACTAATATGTAACATTACATGTGAATACATCTGACATGTTACCTAAAGTATATTGTAACATTTTGATAACTTATTTTTAGTAGTAAATTTTATTAAATATGGATTATGCTAATCCCGTAATATTTTAGATTATTAAAGTGTCTAATTTTTTATATATTTTTTTAATTCATACTAGATAAGACGTGTCATCACACATGTAAAATAACATAAAGATAAAAAAAAACAATGCATGTTAATTTGACATGATGTTTCTTATTCAAGCACTAACTCTTTTTATCAACAAAGAAAGCACTTTCGAGACCAATATTTAAGAGGAAAATTAGCTTAAACACTTATTTTAACAAGCTTAATTAACATTGAAAACGAGTTTTACATAGATGTTCTAAATTTATGTGGTATTACAATAACGTAAATTTAAGATATATAACCTATTTAAATAAACATATGCCTTGTAGGTTACAATATTCTTACAGGTAGTAATTGATTTTAGATGCTTAATATTACTAGTGGAACCACATGCCCTTATACGTACATGTATCTAATTTTATAATAAAAATATATATAATTAAAAAACTTAATTATTATTAAAATAAAAAAATAGATTAAGTTTATTAGGACTGAGTATAAGAAAATAGTTATATAATAAATTATATTTATAAATTTTTCTAATCTCACTGTGGATATTTTTTTTATGGATATAATAAAATTAATAAAGCAAAGTTGATTAAATTTGAAAGAGTTAAAAGCTATTAAAGTATAAAAAAAAAATGTATATAACTTTTTTATAAAACATAAAGAATAAAATTGTAAGAAAATGTGTAAACACAATAATTACAAAAAGAGAAACTCTTTTATTAATAATATGCATTCAATTGTGAGCAAATTTTAATGTTTTAACATAACTATGAATAACATGTCACATTATAAAACAAGTATAAAAAATAACTAATTACTAATTACTTGAATAATGACAAAATTATATTTGATAGTCGTAGGAAATTTTATTGTTTTTTACGAGGAGCTGAGACAGGAACTACTACCAGTTGAATAATTGATTTCTTCCCTTTGTTTACATTTATCTTCGTCTTCTAACGTTTACTACTATCAGTCGACCGTTTATTCCAAAAGGTTAGTCATGTCTTCTTCTAGCTCCTTTTGGGGGGTTTTTTTTTTTCTTCTTCTTCTTCTTCTTCTTCTTCTTCTTCTTCTTCTTCTTCTTCTTCTTCTTCTTCTTCTTCTTCTTCTTCTTCTTCTTCTTCTTCTTCTTCTTCTTCTTCTTCTTCT
>Ga0123342_1003981_pt1 | contig 23132 bp, 10 predicted proteins | sample Turbeawhitnodule_FD_89960 | JGI IMG/M metagenome (GOLD analysis project Ga0123342, IMG submission 89960) | Root nodule microbial communities of legume samples collected from Mexico - Turtle bean Mexico white nodule | ecosystem: Host-associated > Plants > Roots > Nodule | place: Mexico: Nepantla... | reverse complement strand
TATTATTAATACTATTTTATTATTATTATCATTATTATTATTATTATTATTATTATTATTATTAATATTAGTGATATTATTAGTATTATTTATTATTGTTAATGAATAATAAAAATAATATTAAAAATATTATTATTATTGTTATTAATAATATTTTATTATTTTATTATTATTATTATTATTATTATTAATATTAATATTATTAATATTATTAATGATATTAATAAGATTAATATAGTAATATCTATAATAGTATATAAAGGTTTCTCATTTTTTTTTATACATTTTGTTTTCCTATTTTATCCTTTATAATATTAATATATAACAAATTTAACAATTACTTATATTAAATTTGAAATTTCAATTCTAAAAAATTTATAGAATTTTGAATTTGAAAAGAAAGCAAAGAATTTTATTTCTTACAATTTTACCCTTTAAATAACTACTTTTTTTCTTAATTCAAATAATTCTTCCCAATAAAAAAGAACCTACACAATAAAAAAATTCCACACATAATTTTTTTTTAAATTATTTATTTTGATAAGAATTTTTAATAAAAATATTTTTATAATGTAATAATATATTTTTATTTCCATAGTTATTATAATAATAGTAATTTTTTTGTCAAAAGAAAAAAGTATAATTATTCATCTTTTAAAAAATTATGTATTTAATTATTTATTTAATAAAATAAATAATTGAATAAATATTTTTATTTCAAAATAATTAAATAATTTTTTCTTTTTAAATCATTTTTTTCATTCCTATAATGTGTCAAAGTGATAGATATTGCATCATTAAGAGAAAAACTTTATAGTTAAATTTTATGGGATATAAAAAATTTTAACTTCATACAAATTTTTTAGTGATTTTCATATTCTTTATGGGTGTTGTATGATTTGCAACATACATTTTATGAAATCACTTATATGAGTGTCAAGTGGGTTCGCTTGCATGAGATCTTGCCAAGATCTCTAGAACACTCATGAATATCGAGAAAAAACATGACCTTGTAAATGCAAGATAACGATAACGAAATTTGTGGAGTTGTATTGTGATTCAATAATTACTAGTACACAATTAATGTTTTTTGTTCATATAGCTTGTTATACGAACTAAAATGTGTTAAGTTTGTTAAGTTTCTTAATTTATGACTGGTTCAAATAACTTGCTATACCAATTTTGATGCATTACATCTTAAATGAGGCCCGTAATTTTTTGTTTTCTTTCTTTGCCTTTTACAATATGTAGGGTTTTATTAATAGTGCATTACAAAAGGAAAAATACTTTCACATTGCTTAGTTTCCACACTTTCAAAGGATTTATATATAATGACTCTCAATATACTTTAAAAAAGGATAGCAAAAGAGGTGGACCTTGCATGCATGAAATGAAATTGTGAGTCTCATTTGGACTTTCTATGCATAATAAAATTCAAAATCTTGTTGATTTCACCATGCGTGTGTCATAAGGATGTTCAGGTTCTTTATATCACTTGGTTTATTTATTTATTTTCTTTTTGTCTTTGGTTAGTATAAATGTTTAAAGCCTTATTCATATTTCCCTATTTCTTCCTTATGTATTGGCTTCCACGTTACACGAATGTTGTCTCCCTTTTTTCTTAAATGTTTACACTTTTCTTTCATAATCTTTCGAGATTGTGGGAGCATGTGACCGTGTATGTCAAGTTTTCACTACTTATAAATAAGTGTATCTCCCATCTCCTCCAAAACATATTCACTCATTTTTTTTTCATGTCTTGACTTATTCTTTCTTAAGAGTTTGCTAGTTTTGTGATTTCCAGTACCACCTAAAAAGCTCTTGTTGTACCTTGGGGGAGGGCTTGAACAACATACCATAGATAGGTCCTTAAGCCAATGTTCATCCATGCATCAGGTTGTTTGTGTTTCCAATCAACTTTTACTATAGGTAGTGACCGAGTGAGTCATGTGGTTTGTTGATCCATAACTTATTTCGTATTTATTAATAGGAAAATATTTGTTTGAGAAATACAATATGGAACTATGCAATTCATTTACACACCCTTTCTTTATTTCATTCATGAATGATTATGTTTTAGTACACCTAATAGTCTCACTGTTTAGTGAGTCTCTGTAAAAAAACTATTGAATACACATCTTTCCTTTAACCCTTTAAGATTTCTTTTAAGAACAAAACTGTTAACAGAACTCCAAACATCTAAAACTATCTCATATGTTGTGATTGATTCTAACAATGTTATCTCTATAGACTTCAATTTAAAACATTTGTATTATGTTTATGAATAGAAAAATGATTCCAATACGAATCCATATGTTTCTTAATCTTTTGAATTCCATAATGAAGAATTCTTTAAATATAGTGATTGATTGAATATTATTTAACACACTGAAAGTCAGAATAATTATCTTTATCAAATTTAATTAAATTTTGGATGTTTAATTAATGATAGGACCTACATATGACATTTTTTTTAATGGACATGGTTCATCAATATCCAAACACTACTTGGAACGTAAATGTAACATTAAGAAAAACTAAAAAAACACACGTTAAAAATATAGAAACCAAAATTACAAGTATATTTGAATTTTTTTTTTAAACAAATATGTAAGTAGAACAAAACTGCATTTGAGTTTAATACTTTATATGATATACATACTTCAAGTTTTTTAGTACATTTTTTAATCACTAATATTTTGACAATTGCCCTTTGAATAATAATAGTTAACAAAACCGATTTATAAGTCAACAAAACACTAACTAACGCTTCGAATTAAAAGTTTTTTTTAAAAATAAAAGCAACTCCTACGGGTTTATTATCTTCTGAAATTGACTGTTACAACCAACCTTATAAAAGAATGGACCACCTAATTTACTGATTCATAGGATGAAGCAAAACATAGAAAATCGATTATCGAACATATTATAAAGCAAATAATATAACAAAAAAATAAAAATTGATGACTAAACCAATGTGTATATATGGTTTCATCAATGGCAAAGACAAAACAGCCTAAGCATGCAACCTTTGGAAAGCAAAAACTTTGTCTTACGCTCTATCTTGGAGGAACAAAACTTCCACCCAAAAAAAAAAAAAAAACTTCTTTTGATCTTCATTAATTCGCCCCAACCTCTTCTTTCACATAAACGGCTTCCTTCAGAAATTTGCAGAAAGAAAATACCTCAAGAGCTATAGTTGTTAACATTTAATTCTATATTTAATTATCTGTCTATCTACACAGCCGCGCAATGCTGCAGTGTGAAAGAGAGAGGGTGGTACCAGAATGAAGAGAGAACATTTAAATTTATAATTAAAGGAAAATTTAAGAAGCTATAAATTAAGGGCATATCATATTATGATATATTATATTTTATATTATATATATATTATATATATAGGTAGCTAGGTAGGTTGTACTATGCCACGCATGCATGAAGTAGCAGTTGCTATTCTACGCGAGGGCGTGCCAACCACAATGAACTCAGAGCTCGAAGACGATGGAAGTACTCGGCTATGGCCAGAAAACACCTTGCTGCTTGACGCGTTGTTAGGAGCTGATGCAGACGGTGAATGGTTTGGTGCCGAAGATTATCTGCCTGCAAGTTCGAAGTACAAAACTTAATGTTATTGCAATCACTTTTTGATACAAAATAATGTTGAATTTCATGATTTGATTTACTGAAATGGAGATAATTTTCACGAGACAAAGCTAAAGTAACACTGTTAATACTTGTGTAAGTAAGAACTGCATTTAAACTTTGTTTGTTATTTTGAATTATGCATATAATATAATATGTATATGGGCTGATTTTTGTGTATGTGTGTGAATGTATGTATAAACGCATGTATATATGTGTGGGTAGAAAATCAACCCTTTGCATGTAACTTCAACTGGGAAAAAATATTAAATCATAATGGTCAGAAATAGACACAAGATTGAAATCTCTACACACTTATCCTCTGCGTGTGAAATTTTCGTAGTCAAAATTTGGATCCTTTAACCTTAAAAGCAACCATCATGGAAGATGGTAGAAGATTTGTAACGGGATCGTGAGTTAACTCAACAAAGTATTATATTATAAAATTAGTATATAGTCTGTGCATTTTATTCAAAGGGGGTGACTAACTGACTATTATTGTTCAACAGAGACAATATTTTCAAAGATTGGATTTCTTATGGTGACAAGATAAGAATAATGATCACAGTAAACCCTGGACCATGTAGGAGTAATTTTAAGTCAGCATTGTGGCCAAAAGAAGTCTAGAATAGAGAATAAAAGTGGTCAAACAACCAGTGGTGAGATTAGATGAATTAGGGAAAGGTTGTTGCAAAACTCATTATCCTTAGTCTATCTACCAAAAAAAGATTCCTCTGGTTTTCGGTTTCCCATTGTTTTGATGTTTTACATCTGATTCAATTAGGATGTATTCTGATTTCCCTGTAATTAATTAACCATCTATTTTTCTCTTGAAATTACTATTAAGAGGTGGTGAGCTAACTTGGGTAACTTGAATACAAGTTACAAAACATACATAAATGAATATGTTTAGTGTAATGTTTTTCCCAAAGAAATTCAGATTACCAACACTATTAACTTAATTGAACTATAATAAAATTCCAAAATCAAATGTCAAATCCTACTTAGAAAAGAAACATATGCTCCATTTCATTCAAAACTCGTCCACACCATATATGTTGCATCCGTTTCAAACCCAAAGTCCACCAAGCGAACACAACTCCATATTAGACTCAACATAGTAGTGAAAAAGGAAGTTATGGGAAAGGGTCTGTGTTGTGTCTTCAAGTCAAACGTCTATGACCATGACATCACACAGATATGGGGCTAAGAGATATCTTTTAATTACAATTGTATTGGTGAGGGACCACTCATCTGCCTAGTTTCACGTGTATATGATCACTAGTACACACTAACCTTTGACATTGGCATTCAATGTTAATTAAATGTTCAAAATAATTTAAACTTTCAGCATTACACTTACTGCACCTTAGTTATATATATGTTTTATTGTTCTTATTATGGTAACTTTGAAGTATGCTTTTAATATCCGTTAGTACTAAACTATATCGAACAAGCTAAATTTATATTTGGGTATTTAATCTTAACTAGTACTATAATCGAGATAATCTTTAGTACACACAAAACTCAATTTGGTTGCACGTAATTTTCCTTATTAAGGTGCATGTTTATTTAGGCAGTGTCCGGTGTACATATAATGTATCAAAGTAGTTGTAGCAGAGAAATCCTAAAGGAAAAAGAGTCCATTTCGAGATATAAACATATTAGTCCCCAATGTACCTCTAAATTGATTTGCAGATTTTATAATTTGTTAGTAGATTCCATCTAACAACCTCAAGAAAGAGACATGCATAGAAGTAGTAGTTTATGGGGTTGGGGCAGGTTTCCCTACCCAAAGAACAACAGATTCTTCTTGTTACCTAACCTCACGAGATTCGTTATGGAAACATGGTTTGGTTATGGAAACATGGTCGTAGGGACCACCAAACTAATCAACCAAGATCAAACGGTCACGAAACTCCCTCACCAAATCACCAATGCCAAATTCAATGTCCATGGTGAAGATGTTTGTTTTTAGAGTAATGATATTGACACGCATAAAATATTACATTCTTTTAGATAACGCAAGAAATACATATTCTTTCATTAATATTAAAAAGTCAATTGTAGAGAATATTAATATTAATTGTGAAGTGTGATGAATGTCATTACTATATATATACCCGCACATTAAAAATTTGGGAGATGCACGTTAAGTCAAAGTAGTGCAACGTACCTGTCTAACGAAGCCTTCGAGAGTTGAGAGCTTGTTCATGGCAACAGCCATTTGTCCCATGTAGTTAGCCATATTGGGAGGATAGCTAAGAGAGTCTGAAGCTATTGTGTCCGAAAGAGATTGATTCAGAGCCTCCAGCCCTTGAGAGAGAGCCTCTTCTGCCTCATGAGTCGATTGTTGCAATCCACATATACCCAATATTTGTTGCTCCGTCAGAGGCTCAATTTGACTCAGAATAATCTAAAACACAAATTAAATCACTATAAGAGAGTAGATTATAGAAGTCGGTTCTTGTTGTAACAAGCTAATATAGTTATACTATAATCATCAATGTATGAAGAATATTATAAAATGACACGATTTTATGGTAGAGAGAAGTTGTTTGTTAATTGATTACTGTAGAACATTGAAAGAGATGGAAATGGAAACGTAAACCTTATCTCCATTTCCCATCAACAACAGGCTGAAAGAAGAAAATGAGAGATAAAGACCCATGCCACTCCCTTTCTCTTTACTAGCTAATTTCTCAATCATCTCGCTTCTAACCATGAATTGGAGTTAAAGGTATGGCGTTATATGAGAATGAAGCCTAATTCTACCCACTACGGGAAACCTTCATGATTCTTTTATCTTTTCCATTGATGACATTGAATTCATACCCTTCGTTTTTTTTTTTGTTACCCCACCGACAAAATGGAGTTCAAGCATTTATAAGACAAACTTTTTGTAATGAATACCGTGAATAACGCACCCCAATTTCCTTCCACTCTCCCCGCGCAAGACTTCCAAGTTATCATAAAATCACCCCACAAATTTCAAAAAATGGACTTTTTTTAAAAAAAGAAAATATACTGAGAAACTTGTTATCACTCGCTATTTCACATATAAGTGTTTTTTTTTTCTTCTAGTTGTCACACGTAATATGTCATTACGTGATTCAAGACTCTAGGACACGTGGGTAGCATTTGTGAACCATATTTGGCTACAATAATTTGATGTACCTTAATGAGTTCAGAAGGCCTGAATCCTCCGATCCACATAAAACAACGTTCAGCTGGGGTCTTCCACATGCCAGAAACCAGATGAAACACATCTGTTTTTGCCACTAGGCTCTTGAGGTTCATTACTTGATCATAATGCGCCAAGCAATTGTCCACAAAAAGTCTAAGCTCGTTCTCAGGAAGATGCTCTTGCACTGCAGCTCTTAGCTCACACACTATGCGGTGGTGCTCCTCAACCCATCTTGCATATTCCACGTCAAACATTGCAGCCTCTGAAATTTAATTTAAAATTTATCAGCAAAATAAAAACATTGGAAAGTGTAAGAGAATAAAGCATGCACATGTAGCATCTTGTTAGTGGGAAGAGATTGAGACCCGAGCTAATGGTATTCATAGCGACAGGGAGGCTTTGCTCTCCTCCTAAAAGTGCACCTCCACCTAAGAACATGCCCTAAAAATAGAAACACGCATTACTTGTAAGTTGTAAAAACCACAGATGTTTGAACTTGAAAACTTTAGCAATGTCATGGCCAGTTATAGCATATGTGGTTTTATTCTCCCTTACCTGAGTTCTAGCACGTTGTAGATCTTGTTCCAGCTGATTAAGCCTAACCCTACTTGACTCTAGCTGTTGAACATATGCCTGAGAGAGAGAAAGAAGACAAACCGAATGGCTCATGGCCTTAGAAAATCTTACCAAAGGAGTGTAAAACAACAGAGTTGAGTTAAAATAATCTTCCTTGGGAATCACTAACCTTTTTCCTAAGCCTGCTTTTCCTAGCTGCCTCTCTATTCTGAGCAAGTCTTCTGAGTGTCTGTGCACAACGTTTTAAAGCGGATATATTAGCATCCGTATTTAAAAAATCAGTAACTAGCTTGAAAAGGATGGATAAGGAAGAAAGAAAGAAAAAAATTTGAAGAGTTAACCTTAGGATCTGGTGTTTTAGGTCCTTCCTGTTCAGAACTTGACGTTGGACCTTTGCGATTGCTCTCTCGCTGCCATATTAAACGCATAGGTGATTAATTGGAGAAATTTTTAGATAAAATAAGAATATATTTAAGGTCAGAAACTCAGGCTACAAAGATGCTACCAAACTCAGAATATATCCTAGTCATTTATAACAGATAGATTTGTCTCTCTGATATATACATATACATATATACATATACATACACACACACGTATATATGTATATATACACACTAGGTTCGTACCTTGACAGCTTTGGGTGGTTGAGGGGCAGAAGCACCTTCGTTTCGAGGGTTGGCCAACTCCATCGACGGCTCTGATGGTCTCTTTGAACCACTTGTTTGCGGAGAAACTAACTCTATGTTAGCCTACCAAAATCAAATATAAATATATAAAAGATATTAATATAGTGCCATTATTTACTTACAATGAATAATATTGACCAAAGTTATCTCCATGTATGAAGCAAGGAATAGTAACAGAAAGAGAGAGTGAGAGTGTAGTATATATATCTAATATAAATGGACAGTGAGGTATCGATAATGATTACACCTTGGACTTGGACGATGATGGCTCTACGTGCATAGGCTTAGATGGGAAAATGTTGAGAGTCGGAGGCCTCATTCCTGATGATGAGTTCTCTGCAGAGACGCATACATGTACGAAATTCAGCAACATCAAATTATGTGTAAATATATCTAAGCAAGTTAATATTTATAATCAGAGAGAAGGTGAGAGAAATGAAAGACTGAAAGAGGGTCTGTTTTTTGGAGGGACAGAATGATTAAGAGACGACCCAAATGTGAAAATAAGAGAGATCACAAAAGACAAGAGGTGTGAGGCATTTAAATTGGTACGAGAATTATCATGCATTTGTAGCTCTCGATCCAAACTGAAAAAAGGAAGAAAGTAAAGAAAGCAAAGAAAGTAAAGGCAGAAGGAACCCCCATACCCTACTCGTTTTCCTTTTCAGTACAAGTGGTGTTTTTGTTTGAAGGAGATCATGACACCGGTTTGTTACATGTCATGGTCTCATACCTCCAAGGAATAAAACAAGAAAACAATTAAACTAAAATAAATGTAGAGAGAGAAAGAGAGGATCAATTTTCATTCATTTTTCTTTTTTTTTTAGAGATGGAAATATCTGCTCCATCTTCTGCCCCTCCCTTCTCTGCAAGGATTTGGTCAAAGGAAGTACGAAGCTGCAGATACGAATCAGCCAAACATGCTTTTGGTGTGACCCAACAAGGAGAATCTCACAAACGAACGAAAAGTGAGAGGGAAGAAGTCCCTCTTTTGAATTTGGAGAAGGTTAGAAGCTAAAAACAAAGAAAGAAATTTCCATGTGTGCGTGCGTGTGAGAGAGAGAGTTTACGAGAAAGCTCACGTCTTTGGTCTTGAACAGTGGAGGGGTCTGCTTGTCCATCAAGGTAGAGGAAAAAGGCTTGATCCAATTCACCCAAGTCATAAGCCCCGGAATCCTTGCCTCTGCTGACATAAACACACACGTTGAACCACAAAAGAAACAAAAAAAAAACGCAGAATAATGTAAGACAAAACAAAAAAAAAACTCACAGGTAGTTTCCGGGGATAGAGGAAGATGATGAAGAGGATTGCATCATTCCAAAAGAAATTTGATGGTCATGAATTTGATGATGTTGGTGTTGTTGAAACTGATAATGATGAGGATGAGGGTGACGGTGCTGAGGTGGTGGGAGTGGTTCGAATTGATTATTTGTTGCTGGGTTGGTGGTCTTGGAAGCCATGAGAAGAGAAGAACCTAAAAGGGTTGATGCTGTTGGTGCTGTTTATGTTGCCTCCTGTTGTTGTTCTCTCTTAAAGTAGCTCTCGGAAACCCCATCAATGGCGAAACCGCCTTCTTGAGATCATTTCCTTCCTCTACGGTAAAAGAGGGAGGCGGTTATAGTCGAATAGCATGTAGCGAGTTACAGAAGAGAGAGAGGAAGTGAGAATGGAATTGAATGCGAAGTTAGAAGCCAACAAAAGACAACACTCTTTTTCTATTACACTACTTTCTCTCTCTTCAAACTAGATGATGACTTTCTGCAAACCAATTTCTTCTTTTTTTTACGGATAAAACGGTCCTCTCAGGGCATCACCCACTTCAAGAAGTTGAAGCCTCTGTCTATGTATATCTGGAAGAAGCACAGAAGAGGATGCAACAAAACCTGTCTTAGGTTGTGTTTGCTTATGAGGGAGAGAAAACCAATTTTGAATTGAAAGATGGAATGGTAAAACCACCTTAAAATTAAGAGCTTCCGTGCGAAACCTACTTATTCTATAGAGTGAAATGACCAAAAAGTCATTCTCTGTGTTCAACTTTTCCTATTGACATTCATGCACACGCTTACACGTTGATCCCTCAGGCGGCTCTCTTGGTTTAACATATTTAACACACCACCCTTTTTAATTTACGCACACTTTTTTTTTATTTACTCAACTTAAGAAATGTCTTAAATTTATAATTTCTACATAAAAAAATAAGTAATTGTGAAAATTAATACCAAAGCAAGATATTCTGAACCAGGAACAAATAAAACTAAACGCTAATTAAATATCATTTATTGTTTATTAAACATTTATTCTTTTTCTATCATTTACTTTCTTACTTCACATACGTTTTCAGACATTTACTCCTTTCTTTCTTTCTCTCTCTTTATATATATAATCTCTTTTTCTCTCTATCTATCTATATATATATAGATATACACATATATATATATATATATATTCAAAATTTTAATTAAGGTTGAATTATTTAGTTTGTCCTATACATCTGTAATCCTTATGTTCTAATTTTGCAATTTAAAATTACTTATCTAGTACTTACACATGCTTTTTTTTATTTGTTTTGACTTATATATATATATGTATAAATCTATTTTAAAATTCTTATAATTTTTAACATATAGTTTAAAACTGATTGGAAAGTGAATGGAAAATAATTAAAATGGGTAATATTTATATATATATGAACTAAAATATAAATATTATTATAAATACAAAGAGCATTTATTTTCAAACCTTTAATAATCAAAACAAAGACTTCACTTTTTGTATTCTTCTGTCTATCTTTTATTTTATTTGTCTTATACTAGCCCCTCTTCAAATCAAACAAGATAATTATGAGGGATATTTAATAACTAATAATCATTAATTTATATGGGGAGTTTTTGTTATAATTTGAAATCCCTTGTGAATGTAATCAATATTATTCAGCCTTAATGATTTGGAAGGAGACATAATATCTCCACATGTCTTCTGAATTAATCAAGTCATTGTAACAATAGTAGATAGTGATATTCCTGAATTTTGAAAATGATTTTATCACAGGTTGAATATTGTAAATCGTTTTCAAGGCTGAAGAATTTATGTAATGAATAGTTACAGTCATATGAAGCGAGATTTCAGACGTAAGTTATCTGAATGGCAGATTGTTGAACAAAAACTTCTATAATCTATTTTAGATTGTCTCAACATATAGACAAAATTGACTTAAGAAAAACATAAAACTTTGAACGAAGATTACGACTTAATAATCACATAATACAAATTCAAGGAACAACAAAATATGATTCAAGTTTTTACAATTAAAGCCAACTATATAATCCTAAAAGGTGTTACAAGCAAAAAGAATAAATTAAAGAAATACTAAAAAAATAAAATGAAATCTTGATCAAATTCATTTAAAATTTGCATAGATTCAAGTAGCTGCCAAGGTAAGAATTATATATGTACACAAAAGTCATTAACAATGCTAACTAATTATAACAATTCTTAGATGGCAGTTAAGTATTTCTTAAAGATTGACTAAAAATAATATATACTATAAAATATTCCATAATAAGGTCTCAATTGAATATGTTAATTAATTTAGGGAAAACATTGACTTTGGGAATCATTTTGCTATGTGAAGGCCATCAAGTTGCGTCTGCAATCATTTGTTTGTATTTTTTATATGCCTTTTTTCTGAATTTCTGATTATTTTTCCATTTATCAATATTACTAAAAATATATACATACCCCACCAAAGTCAACACCTCTTGAAATTCTTATGCCACTAAACTTGTTTAGATCAATTTTTGTCATTACTTCAAACATTGATAAACCTTGTTCAAAATGGTGAAGGCAACTCAGCAACATGTCCCACGTATAGATATTAAATTTGTGTATGTTTTGATTAGTAAGAGTAGCCATTATCAATTGCTGCTATGAACTTCACAAGGTGAAGAATGGCTTTCTGATAGTCACGTGCATTGACCTTCAAAATTCATTAATGTGTTCAAATTGGGAGACAGAGATTTTTTGAAGTACTTTCTTTACTGCTGTCAACAACATCTCACAGAAACTGTATACCTTTGAGTGTCATGGCATCTTGCTTTCTGTGTATATAGACTACAAGTTCTCAACATGTACATCATGACCCACCACACATAGTATTCATAGTAAAACACATTAAAACCTATATTTTATATTATATTGCAATGTATCTGTGTATTATATTTTATGTTAAATATTTACTCTTTGAATAAAAAGTATTATATGCTTTAATTTCATATTAACTGTGTATTAAATGTATTATTATTTTATAAAATATTAAGAAGATTAATGAAGAGACACCATAAGATAGATATAAAATTACTTTCAAAAAAACTAAATATAAATTATTAATAAGTATCATATAATACCATAGACTAAAAACAAAGTTTCAATATTTTGAAAGATTAAAAGGAAATCATAAGAACTAAAACTAAAAATTACTTATTTTTGTTGGGACTACAAATATATGTAAATCTGGAGAAATCGTTTTTATAGTACCATAAATAAATATGTTGAGTTTAGGATTTAATTAAGAAAATAATTAAATAAATACTTGAAAGTTTAACCAAAATTATAGGTTTTTAAAAATTAGATAGACTGATGCTTTAAAATAAAGAAATCATAATTATCATTACTATAACATTATTAAATAAAAATCAATTTTAAATACTAAAAATAGTTAGTTATTATATTTATTAATTAGATATTATTTCATAGATTAAAAAATTATTAGTCCATCCATTTATTTCCTTCAAATTCATCAATTTTAACACCGCTGACAACCGTGTGAAGTTAGTTGATTCAGGATACAATAGAGTCTCTGCATCGCTTGACATACTTCCATATCTATGCGCTTCTGCAAAAGACTCAACTCTCACGTCACAAATCATGTCCTCCAATCGATCATCATGTACTGCATCATTCATGGTGGACCCCACATATTCTCTAGTTACGAAAACACATGCTAAATTTAATAATTCACCATGTCATGTTCAAGTTGTATAAGATCGAAGAACCCCATCACATAAAAGGTGCTCCTTGATTTTCTTAACATCCAGTATCCTTCCTTTCAAACAGTTAATGCACGGACACCTAATTTTTGCTCCATCATGACCACTATTATTCGCATTTTGTTGCGCAAATTATATAAATTATTCTACTCCTCTTTCTTACTAATCACTTATGCAAACAAAATTAATCCAACTTCGATCCAATATATTCTGTAATAGTCATTCAGGTGTTTTCCAATAAGTATTCTATCTCACGTTTGCCAAGGGTCGAACACCCCAAATTCAATACCAGCACGTATCAATTGTCGAGGGTCGAACATCCTCAGACTCAATACCAACACGATAATTCTATTTTAAACTAACAACTACCATAATATAAATTAATAATAAATACAAATTATAATAAATACTAAATATACAAATTAAAAATCATTAAATTAATTATAAATATTAAATAATATAAATCTATCTACCATCTAATCATTTAATAATTCTATTTTAACCTAAAAACACAAGTAATATAAATTTTAGGTGTCAGTCTAGCTAAGATGTCAAGTAGCATAATAATGTCTAACATGAAAGCTTTTTATAAAAAAAATAATATAAATTTTAAAAAATAATAATTATAATAAATAAAAATAAACAAACTCATAATATTAAAAAAAATCAAAAAAATTTAAAACACCACCAACCTTGTGTGTGAAGGCAACAGTGATAGTGAAGAGTGGCGCGAGACCGACAACAATAGCGGCAGCAACAACGGAGCAAAGCAAAAACCCAAACAAGCAGTGACGAAGGCAATGAAACAGTGGTACTTCGAGCAATGCAAAAAAAAAAAGGAAAAAAAATTTATAAACCATTGGAGAAGAGGAAAGAAAGTTGATCGAAACGAACTTACAATGGCACGAGAAGACAATGAAGCTCGCAGAAGAAGAGAGGAACACCAGAGCATAAAAAGAGAGAAAACGTGAAGCGTCAAAGAAGAAAGCAAGTATGAAAGCGTAAGTGACGTAGTTCAGAGTTAAGGTAAAAAATGATTTAAGAATGCAACTATTACAATTTTAATTTAAAAATACGGTTATTACAAATAGTCACATTCGAAAATAAAGTTAATTTTAAAAATGTTATTGCGTTTCGAATGAAAACGTATGACCGTAAAAACGTATTAAATAAATAAACGTTACTTTTACATTTTACACTAATTTATCTAATTTAATTAATATAATAATTAATTAATTTTATTTTTAAAATTAATTTTTATTTAATAATTTTCTTAGTATTTAGATTAAACAATTTAACAAAACTGAAATCAAACTTCTTCAAGTCAAACACGACTCTCTCGCTTTCTTTTGTTACATATGTTTGTTGTTTCAAGCAAACAAGTATTTATGGCATTAAAAGTAAAAAAAAAATATAATATTTATGTTTTAAATAATTCAAAGCATTTAGTAAGGTATATTTATTATGTTCACACTATGTATTTATGAGATATGGTGCTATATGTTAATTAATATAAACAAGGTTTGTTACGAAGTTTACAAAATGAGTTTAGCAAGTGAGAAGAATAATAAATAAAATACTTTTATTAAATATTACACTGGGATAAATTAAATATCACATTAAATGCGTATTAAAAACATTTTTTTATATAAACCTCTTATGTTTATTCCTCATAATATTTATTAATAGCTTCATAATTACCTTTCTTAAAAGTAAGAAGTATATGATGTAATCAAAACTTTTTTTCTTACGAATAAGAATTTTATAAAATTATATTTCTTTATTTATAATTGATAAACAACTTGTACTAATAATTTTAGTTAATAATAGGAGCTATTTAAATTTAAGTTACACAATAATAGTCAAGTCTCAATCTTCTTTTTTTACCAGTGTCTCGATCCTCTGGTTTGTATGAGGATGGTGTACTGACTTTTTTTCTAGGTGTTTGTTTTTTAGGTGAGTTTTCTAGGTTTAATCAGGTGGGTTGTTTGTTTATAGGAGTCTAGCAGAGCGGTTTGGTTTGGGTGGGAAAGGCTTAAGGTTTATGTTCTATATAAGGGTTGAGCCACTCTTGAAATGGTTCACATTTATTTATTTTTTATTGCCGATAAAAAAAATAGGCGCAAGAGCGTGCCTGTGTATCCGCATTTTTATTTTTGTTATTAATCTGTATCTTTATTTTTTTTATTATGTATTTGATTTTTTATTTCAACTATTAAGTTTTATGGGGTTGAGTTAGGCTTAAAGTCCACTTCGTAATATGGTATCAGAGTCATTTCGAGCCTATTCTAGCGAGTGTTTGTGTTGGGCCTATCGTGCCACCCGCTATCGGGCCGCAATCGGACCACCCATAATATATAGTCTCACGCACGAGTTGGTAGTCTCGGCGTGAGGGGGTGTGTTGGAGATCCCACATCGACTAAAGATTAGAGCCGGTTGTATGGGATGAGTTAGGCAGTGTATTTATATTTTTTAATTTTTATATTAATGTGTATTTTTATTTATTATTATTATTATGTAGGCCACATTTTTTATTTTTATCATTACTACGTATCCATTTTTTTTATTTTTGTCATTATCATATATGTACTTGCATTTATTAAAATGAATTATAAATTCATACTCAAACATTCTAATTCATCATAAATTTATGTGTTTATGTATTTTTTAAATATTATTTTTATCATTATCATATGTGTATTTGTATTTATTAAAATGAACTATAAATTCATATAGTAATATTTTAGTTCATCGTAAACTTATGTTTATTTGTATTTTTTAAATATTAACATGTGTATTCGCATTTTTTTTTTATCATTATTATATATCCGTATTTTTTATTTTTATCACTATCATATGTGTATTTCTGTTTATTAAAAAGAACTATAATACATAATATACACACACAAAAATTATCATTTTTTTAATTGTATTCCTAATTTTTTTTTAAATGTATCTTTTTTTAAATGAAATGAAAGGTATTTAAAAAAAAAATCGGATGTATATCACATATTCTAAGGTGTAGGAATTTACCTAATAATATAAAAAAATGCATCAATATATTGTGAGTGATTTATTTTGGTTAATTATTAGTAGAATTGATTATTATGGAGAAAGATAAAGGAGATTAAGAAGTGATATCTTTCAAGATTAACGCAATATAAATCAATCACCAAATATTTAGGCTCCATACTACTATTATAAGGATAAAATTGAGAAATAGATGTGTATACCAAAAAGTTTAAGAGGAAAATCCTCTTTATGAATTTGTTGTTATTGTTATAATAATAATAATAATATTATTATTATTATTATTATTATTATTATTATTATTATTATTATACACTATAAAAAAACTTACTCTTTGAGATTGGAGGAAAACGATGAGAATTACGACAACGGTTTTCCTCTAGATTAATTATGTCAAACTATTAATAATAAAAAAAATAAATTAATTGAATATTGGTAAAAATAGAAAAAAGAAAGAAAGAAGTGTTTTGTCATCATTGTGGACACATTTTGCTTACTCTAGAATTTTAGATTTCTACTAGTTGGGTGTTGTAATGCGGTGAGTTTTGAGTTCTTCTATTGTTGTCATAATCGATTTTGAACTCTATATACAAAAACACAATACATATAAAAAAAAGATGAAACAATTGGAACAAAACCATAAAAATAGAAGAAAAAAAAAGATATGAGAACGTCAAAAAAGAGAAAAATAAATTTAGAATAGAATGTGCGTCTCTAAGAGAAAAGGATGTGAGAGAAGGGAGAAGCCATAAACGTTAAAGTTAATATTATAATTGATAATTTTAAGAAATGACAATTAAGAGAGAAAAGTAAGAAGTTTTTTTTTTTATAAAAAGGGGAGTGAGAAGTTTTATTTGGTTCTTAGATAATAGAATTAAAAAATATATAAAAAAATGAATAAAAAAAAATGAAATGAGAGAATCAAATAACAAAAGAATCAAAATAAATTAATAAAATAAATTATTGATAAGGATACGAAAATCTCATATATACATATATCAATTATGTTAAAATAATATTATACTTGAGAAGAATTTTGTATAAACTTAAAAGATAAATAATAATATTCTTCCATGAAAAATATGATAAATATAAAAAACATATATTTTTATTTAATTGTCATAACAAAATAATTAATTATTTATTTAATATAATTTTTATAAGAATAATAAAAGATATAACCTTTTTAGACCACATTGTCATTAAAAAATGTTAGAAAAAAACTCTTTAATAAATAAAATACATCCATATATTGAACACTTGACTTATTATTATTATTACTATTATTATTATATATTAAAAATAACTATGATTTAAGATAATGATGATGTTAACAAATATTAGTTTTAAGAAAAAAAAAAAAATTATATTAAAAAATATTATTTTAAGGAAAAAGAGATAGTAGGACACCATAAGTGAATGGAAATATATATTAGTCAAAACCTAATAAATATATATAATAAATATAACAAGTTTATATATATATATATATATAAACTTGTTATATTTATTATAAAATATAGTAATAGAAATTTATGGACAAATTATATTAAAGAAATATTTTAAATTCAACAATAATTTATTACTTGTTAATTTAAAAAATAATTAAAATTATAATATATGTAATATCACTACAACAAAATCATGAAATAAAAACCACTTTTTAGAGATAAAAAAAATTAGTTGTCAAAGTGACTAAATTAGAGATCATTTAGAGAATAAAAAAAATGTTTTTAAAGTAGTTTCTATTATTATTAAATGGTTTCTAAATTGGTATCTAATTAACAACCAAAGTTTTTGCTACCAAATTTAGAAACTAAATAATTGGTAGTTAAAATCTTGGTAACTGATTAGATACTAATTTAGAAACCATTTAACAATAAAAACTAATTATAATGGTCTTTAATTTAGTTACTATAGCAACTAATTATTTTTTGTCTCTAAAATTGGTTTAATTTCATATCTTTCTTGTAGTACATGTATGGTCATCAACTTTAGAAAAATAATAATAAAAAATAAATTTGTAGCATTTATTAGAAATGTAAGTTAAAAAGTTAGTAATATTTGGTATTATAAATGATAAATAAATATAAAATTAGAATAAAAAAGTAATATTTTTGTCAATAAAAAATAAAATGAATAAATTAGAGTATTTGAAAGATATTTTAATCGTTATAAAAAATAGTTTAGACTATCTCATGTCACTTTACAAACTTTTGGTCATACAATAGGTACATCCACACAATTACATGATACACAAGTGATAAAAAAAATTGACATATTTCTAATAGATTACCAAACTTTTTTATTGAAACCGTACAATACTATATATTTTATGTTGGTAAATATATATGTTACAAGAACGTAATATAATTATCTCCATTTTTTTGTCTTCTATTCTTTAAATTTAACCATTTTAGTTTCATATAAGAAGAATAATATTTGATAAATGGATGAAATTATATATATGAAGGAAACAAAAGATGCCCATAAATGAGAAGGAATTCATATAACTATAATTATATTCTGATAACTTTTCCCTTTTTTTTTCTATCACAACTTTTCAAGGCTTTAATTTTTTTTTCATTAGTTTTGATAGCATAGTAATATGTTTGCAAAGCATGAAACGTGCTGATTTTCAAGATGTCCATGTGTAGGATTCATCTTCATGTTCTTTGTTATTGAAGTATGAACACGTTATAAAGTATAATTTGTCTTCTCATATTCTCCTGAGAAGAACTTATTTAAAACAAATTTCTACCTTTTATGAACATTTAATGATATGATAAATTGTGATAAGTTTATAATAAATTATTTATAATTGCTCTAACGTTACTATTTTTTTATCGAATTCACAAATAATCAATTATGTCAAAAAATAATCAATGTGATTCAAAATAAGTTTTTTTAAGTTATGAAATTAATCGGTTATGTTAAGTTTTAAATAATTATTTTCTTTACAAATTTTAGCACATGTTTTTGGATATAATAGTTTATCTTAAGCGATAATGGATAATGTAAAACTTTTTCAACAACCCAACTTTGACAAATAATTCTTTATGATTAAATATAATTGAATAAAGAATAAATATAATTGAATATGTTAATGGGTTTTGATTACTTAAAAGATCATCATAATCTTAAGTCATTATTAATAATCGATTATTTTGGTCCATTAATAGTAATTAATAATTGTTGCGTTTAATTAATTTGTTTAACATGGTTTTATTTGGATTAATTTTGTGTAATTATTTCATAATTTACTACATACAAAATTAAATTAATTATATATTTAACCGGTTTGGTCCTAGCGTGTTGGTGATTTTGGTGGTGTGTGAACTTATGAACTGCATGCACCTAATACGTAATGCTTGTGTTGTTGGTGACTATTATCTATTAAGAAATCGTAATACCTAACTTATTTTTCGGAAATGGGTTCCCAATATTCAAGTGAAAGGTGACTGAGAATGTGTTTGTGAGGAAGCATAAGAACACAAGTGTTGTTTTCGTTGAGGTAAAGATAATTCGGTGGAGTTCAAACACTTGTCCTAAGGTTATACTTATAAAGATTTAGTACATTTCAAAATTGGTTTGCCTACTTCAGTTGTTTATGTTTTGGAATGATGATTGGTTGTGTTTGCGTCTAGACTTCAGAAGTGTTTTTCTATTTGTATTTTTTAGCATTCTCCCCGTTATATTTTAAATTTTTAAAATATTCTTTTATTATGTATATACTAATAAAGAAAAAATAAAGATAAATTATTTATTCATTAAAAATAAGGGCTTATATTACTCTATAAAATAGTTACATTTTCTTTGTATTTTATATTATCTATATTTTTTAATATTATTTTATTTCAAATTATAGATTATATATCCCTACTAGAAAAATTATTACATAGAAATTAATAGTAGATATTATTATAGTTATTTTATTTTAATAAATTAAAAATTAATATTTTTATTAATTAGTTTTAATTTAATATACATTTATATATATATATATATATATATTATTTTATATTTGATAAACTACAACTAAATCATTAAATAGAAACTAATTTTGAGACAAAAACAATTACTTGTTATATTGACTAAATTAAAAACTAGTTTAGAAAATAAAAAAATTATTGGTATCTAAATTAGTTTCTATTATTGATAAATATTTTCTAAATTAGTATTATTGGTAGTTAAAATTTGGATAGTTAATTAGATACACCAATAAAAAAATTATTTATCAATAATAGAAATTAATTTAGTTATTAATAACTTTTTTACTCTCTAAAATAGTATCTAATAGTTAATATAACAAATAATTATTTTTGTCACTAAAAATAATTTCTATTTAATAATTTTTTTAGTGTATCAAATATAAAATAATATATATATATATATTAAATTAAAATTAATAAAAATATTAATTTTTAATTTATTAAAATAAAATAACTATAAAAATGTCGATAAAATAGCGGATATGTTTCCAATAAAAAAAAAACTACATCCACAATTTAATAACTATAGAAAAAGTTAGTCTCTTAAGTTATTGAAGTAGAGGCTTCACCAACTTCTTAAGTTAGTATTTCCTATCTGAAAGTGACACCTACTTAATGCTTTTCTTCTTTATTCTAATTGGGTCAAGTTAAGGAAACACCATCTCAAGTTTCCACCATTGTTTATAAGCTTAATGGAAATTGTTAGTCACATCATTTTTAATGAAAGAGAATTAAATAATCAGATTATAATCGCCATCCCCTGATCTGCACATCTTTCAAAATAAACTAACTACTTACTACAACATTTGTTTTAAATGTATTCCGGTAAATTTTGCGGAGTTAAAGGGGGAATACAAGGTAATTCACTTAGAAAACATACATTAGTATATTGCACCAATCCAAAGAAATTGTTAGATATGTTGTGCTCTTGTAATTAATTTATGAAAAAACAGGTATTTATAAAGAATATAATTTTTATATTTTATTTCCCCTCATAAAATACTTCTTTCTTTCTTTATATTTTTTTTTTCAACTAATTCATACAGTTTAAGAAAATTAGTTAAATTAATGAAATAATAATTTTATTAATAATTTATATTGTTATGTAAAATTATTCTTACATATTTATAATAGTTAAGTGAAACTTTTATATATATATATATATATATATATATGCGTCTTTTTTATATATTTTTAATAGTTTTTAACATGTTTTTTTTTATAATTTAACGACTTGATATTTAAGCTATCCAAATCAGGTTCACATACATAAAATTGATCGAATTTAGGGTTTTGTTCTTTTATTGTGGTGTTCCTCTTCTAAACTATTGAGGTTGTTTTTCATTCTATTGTTGTGAGATGAGGATGAATTCTTCCAGTTTTTTTTTTTTTACTCTTCACAAGTCAAGTCATCTCATACGACTCAAGCACAAGCACAAAAGAAGACTTTTGCACAAGCCTTGAATAATGTATGTGATATCCCTCTTTCACAATTGTCTTCTCCTTACATAAAAGGAGATTTAATATTTGTTCATATTGATGAATATGTTTATCTTGCAGGTTTTGAAGATTGTAAAAATCACCCTCATAAAAGAATAGTACTACTTAAAGGTGACAAACCTTTTACTCATATGAATGTGTGCAAAAAGTTGGATATTACTTGAAAATCTCTGGGATCTTGAAAAGTTATTCCTCTGGGAAAAAGATTTTATGAAGACATGAGAAGAGTCCTAGCAATGTGGTCTTGGAATCTCAATCCAGGTATGTTGAGAGTCTTTGCTTGGACTAAAGATTTTGTGTCATCTTCCATTAATCTTACCAAAGTTCTATGTTGGATCAAGATCCACAGTCTTCCTATGGATTATTGACAGCCAAAACCAATATTCTCTATAGCGAAAAAAATTGACACTCCTCTTTCTCTTTATGATTGCACCATGAATAAATCTATAGTTTTTTTTACTAGAGTGGTGGTTGATATTGATATGCTATCTAGTTTTCCTAATCAAATTTTGGTGGAAAGACCTCGTTTTGCTTTTATTGTAGATATTGAATTTGAGAAGTTGCCTCCATTTTTCTCTTTGTGCAGAATGACAGGACATAATATTTTTAAATGCAAACAACATCCTGCTAACCTCAATAATATGGCTAAATCGCCTACTATTATAAGGTACAAATGCATATAAGGAAAAGGTATAATTACCTTTTTGGTTCCTACATTTAGGGTCAATATTCAATTTAATACAGTGGTGTTTAAAAAAATCAATTTGGTCTCATAGTTTTTTAAAAAGTCTGCAATTTGATCCCTTTTGTTAAATTTTCATTATCGGCGTTAACTAGTGATTATGTGACACACAATGTAGCAAATTTATGTACAGCTGGACTCTACGTGTTCCCTCCATCCATTCTCCCCCATCCTATGAAAGCCACCACCCTTCCCCCTTACATCAACACTTGTCTTGTTTCTCTAGCATTGAATCAATTTTTCGCACAAAACAATTTGCATATGCAAAATTCATTATCAGTTAACGAGTATGGTAGGTCATCATCAATGCCAAAGATATATTATTAGATCTCCAGTAGTTGTTCAGGCCCTCCATGTAACAGCGTAAAAAAAGAAAAGGATAAAGAAGCAGAACCTTTGCCCCCCACTGTCACGCACCATTCTCTTTCTTTCTTCTTTCTCCCTCCATATCTCCCTTCTATCTTCTCTCTTAATTTCTCACTCCATACCTCATCTATTTTAGAATCTGATCGGACCACGTTGTAGCTGGCGAGTTAAGGAACATTTCTACCCGATCAGATTTTCAAACAAAGTAAGTTCATTTTTGCTCTAAAGTTCCTTTGTTTTCTATTTTTCCTTAGGATTTAGTCATCAATCTTGGTGGGGTCAGTTGAGAAGTTTAATCCTCTCAACTTATTCTATTATATACTGAATTTTTGTTCTGTTTGGATAATTTGCATTAGGCCCGT
>Ga0123342_1003980_pt1 | contig 23134 bp, 18 predicted proteins | sample Turbeawhitnodule_FD_89960 | JGI IMG/M metagenome (GOLD analysis project Ga0123342, IMG submission 89960) | Root nodule microbial communities of legume samples collected from Mexico - Turtle bean Mexico white nodule | ecosystem: Host-associated > Plants > Roots > Nodule | place: Mexico: Nepantla... | reverse complement strand
GGTGAGTTCTTGTCTTAGAACAATGATCCAACTCTAAGAAAAGTGCCTCTATAATGTCCAACTCAAGGTGATTCCTAAGAAGGTCAAGAACATTTCTCTATATGGCTAGTGGAATCACATCAAGGTAGAAAAACTGAAAAACTCAATAAAAATAACAGTACTCCTTGGATCTATTTTGTCAACATATCAAGTAAGGGGTATATTGACCTTGAAACAATGGTCCTTTTGTCCATTTTTCATATTTTTGTTGTAAATTTTTCTTTCATTTTACTTTTTGATTATTTTCATAGGGTGATTCTTGACTCTGGCTGAGACAAGAATTTTTTTCTTTAATCTCTTACACTCCAACAACTTAGAAAGAATGATACTAAACTCAAAACAAAAATTTCTCAAGAAAACCTTAATTTTCAAAAACGAAGTAAAGCGGATAACCATCTTACCTCGACAAAGAAAACATTTTGTATGCCTTTACCACCTAATCATGGTAATCCTTCTTCCTCTTCTTTTTCTTTTTCTTGTACATTGTTTTCTCCATTTCTTCCGATGTCTCATTTCTCTGCCTTAGGTAATATAAACCACAATAAAGGTACCACACAAACTAATTTTTTGTTTTATGTTCACATACCCTTTAACTTTTATTCTTTTGCATTCTCTTTATGTTTTCTATTTTTTTCAGGTGGATCCATGAACCTAGTGGATGACAATCACAAGTTGTTGAAAATAAGGTAAGGATAAATCCTTTCGAAGGGGTGAGGGGAGTCTGATGGAGGACCATCCAAAATTTCCAACTCACCATACACAGGGTTAAGAGCATAAGCATGTACAACATAAATAAACTATCTTAGTGTGTAAAAACAAGTAGAATAGTTTCATATCTTGCATTGGACCACTTTCTATAGTAGACTTTAAATAAAACATGCATATTTTAGAAACCCTCACTTGACATACAAGCAAGGGTTTCCAAAGCTCATAAGAACACACAAAAACTAACCAAATAAACATCAAGAACTCACTAGGTTAGCTAAAACTAACCAAGGTGAAGGTAGCTTAAACCTTAAGCTACCTTCACCATGGAAGCCTATAAATATATGCTTATCACACTCTATGTATTTAGATTTGATATAGTTGAATGAGTATACTGAATATTTCAGACTTCATTATTTCCCAAATCTCCTTTTGCTAGAGAGCTTCAAAGGCCTAGTGAACCCTGGAATGTTGTCTCAACCTCTTTTTTACTTCAATTACCTATTTTGACTGTTCTCTTCACTAAACCATTCCAATTATTGGTGTATCTCTTCTTCATTTCGCTACCACTCCATTGTTCTTCATAATCCATCAACTTGGATTGCATCACTTTCCTTTTTGAGATTAGGTTAATGTTAATAAATACTTAAGGAAGTTTACTTAAATTTTTTGTAAGCAATTTTTTTGGTTAAAATATATTTTTAATTGATTGAAAGATAGTTGAATCCATTAAATGTTTTTATCTAAAGTCCTAAAATACTATAGTGAATCTTTTAATCAATTACATTATCAATTTAATAAATTTATATTACTAAAATCATAAGTTGCTCTGGAGGATATTTTAATTTTTTTAAATGATTTTTTATTATACTAAATTTTTTGTCCTTTTAGAATGATCTTTATCAATCTATTTTAACATAATAAAATAACGATTTAATCCATTATTTTCAGTAATGAGTGGAATAAATAAAATGCAGTTTTAATTCATTGAAATAGACAAGATAAATTCTATATAACTCTCTTTTACAAATTTTTCTAAACACATTTTTTTAAGTATGAGATTTTAAAACACATTGAGAGTTATTCTTCAAAGTCAAAAAATGTTTTTTTGGAACTTTATTTTTGTGTTCTTGAGATAAATCTCTTCCTTTAGAGAATTTTCACTTGAGTTTTTTAAATTCAATCTCATCCTACTATAATCAAGTGATATTGTTCTTGTGTTCACTTTTTTTTTTGTGGTGTTTAACCTTTACTGGATAAAGGGTTAAAGAACACTCTTATAGGATTCAAGAGTGTTCTTTCTATATCTTGTTCGCATAAACAATTATTTTCATAATAATTTAACTTTTTTAGTTGAACGACATGTAACTTTTATTTAAGAGGAAATTAGTATAAAAACTACTATAGTCTTATTTCTCTTTCTCTCTTTATTTCTAAATTTGAATATAAATTTTTCTTGTTCTAATTAAATTTTTAATCTGTTAAATTTTGTATTTTAATCAATTAATTATGTCACTAGTTCGTTTTAATTCTTCTTAAATCTTTGAAACGACTCTCCTCTAAAACTCGATACCTCATTTTCTAATACTACCACCACCTTTCTTCCGAATCCTTTCAACATTCAAACCTCAATACAATTATTATTTTACCTTCTGCCACGTATTACATAATACTTTACAAGACATCACTTCAATTTGGTTAGTGTAATAATGCTAGCTTACAAAAAGTGTCACCTACCAGTGTAGGACTATATAATGGTGTAATCTAATGGTAGTGTAGATAATAGTGTACGTGTTTCATCTCTAAAACTCTATAACAAATGGTAGATATAATTTTATTCTAATAAAGATATTTTTACATCCCACTGATAATTAATTATAATAATATAAATATCTAAGTGAATGAAATATTTTTAAATATTGTACTGTTATATTAGTATAATTAATCATTAACTACTTGTATATAAAATTTGAGTGGTGAAAATATTATCACTATTTTCATTAATTGTTAAAAGAGGATGTTAATCAATGGCAGCCAAAAACACAAGTATTTGTAAACCAAACGATGTAAAAAAAGTTGCTATGTGGTGTGGTCCTTTGAAGTACAATGTGATTCATTTTTCGTCCATGCGGTTTTGGTTCAAGCAACATTGCGTACTTCATCACTTTCACTCGATGAATGTATCGACCAACCTCCATTTGTGAAGCAGAAAAGCATGACCAAAACTGCTGTTTTCCCTTTCCACTTTTGGGAATCAGTAACACCAACCATAACAATGGCTGAAGAATTCAAATTACAATTAGCCCCACCACCATTCGGATCCTCTAGTTCCGTAACCCGAACCTTATTTGCTGATCCATGAACCCGAATCCAAGCGATTCGTTCGAGCCAGACAAATTTCGGGCATTCGGGTTCTGCTGAAAATATCCCTCTCCGTCAGCCCGTTGGGTTCTCACACTGCTTTGAACTTCCTCCTCCGTGGGTGCCCCTGCCATGAACTCCATGTGGAACGGCGGCACAGAAGGGACAAATAAGTCATTGTACTCATAATTCACCATCCCTTGGGTTTGGCAACCTGACCCGAATTCGGAAATCGAATCAAGATCCGGCGCGGTAACCCAATCAGAAAAAAATTCGGATCCCATGTTTTGAAACCCGTATTTCTCGTCCTGTTGTTGCATTGTTTTGATCGGGTTCGCACTCGGAAAAGTGAAGCACTGATCATCGATCTCCGGAAACGATTCCAGCCTGTCTTCAACGTGGGAAGATGAAGAAGGTGATGACCCATTGCTGCATTCTTTGGCCCAAAAATTTGCCTCAACCTTTTGCGAACTCGAGTTCTTCTTGTATATACGACACAAAACCCAATCATCAAGCTGCACCACATTAGCAACCAACAAATTTGAATTAATTTTGAGACAAACCATACCATAACTGTGAGACAAAAGTTTTAGATTACTAAAATCCGATCCAAAAACCAAAAGCTTTTGATGAATACAAGTTTCAAAGCACCCAAAAGCTTTTGATGCAAAATAATGATTGGGGATGAAAAACAGGGGAAAGGAATGTGATTGTGTTAGTACCTTGGCGGTTCCGAGGTTCTTTTTGCGCGAAGAGTCAAGAACACGATACTCGTGCATGATCCAATTGGTTTTGGAGCCTTTGGGAGCTTTACCAACGTAGAACACAAGTGCTTTTTTTATGCCAACTTTTCTCCCTTGGGTGGTGATAATCTTGTCAGTTCCCGTGGCTTTCCAATACCCAGAACCCGCAACTCTGTTTGGTCTTGTACCATTCGGGTACTTCCTATCCCTCGGGCTGAAAAAATACCATTCTTTTTCTCCAAACACAGCCTTAGCTGCACCCACGGAAACCAATTTCAATTAGAAAACAATATACAAATCTCAAACTTAAAACTTCAATTTTACATCCAAATCAATTCAAACCCCAACCCAAACACGCATTAAATTGTAGAGAATTTCATTACCTGGAAGAACCCATGGATCAAACTTGTACAAATCAATTTCTGCAATGATTGGAAGAGAAAAATGGTGCCCCGCAACCTTACGACAGAGGTATTGAACCAGAAGCTCTTCATCAGTGGGGTAAAACCTAAATCCAGGAGGCAAACTCAATTGTGCTAGAGGGTCTCTCACAGCAACTCCCATTTTGCTCAATTTCAAGATCCAACAGTGAATTTCAAATCAAGATAAAACAAAGTTCTTATTCTTTTTTTCTCTAGCTTATGTGTTTTCTTTTCTCTTTTTCCAAGGAATAGCTGGCAGTTATTTATACAGGGACACGAAGGTCGAGACACATGCACAGAATCTTTGTCGAGTTCCTTTTGGGCCTCTGGGATCACGCCACGTCGCCCTTTGCTGTTCGGCCACGTCGCACTTTCGGAAAAGATCATCATGCGGACGACCTTATCCACTTCACGTACGGTCGCGGCTGATTCGGTTCAGTGTATACTACTTTTCACAAAAGAAACCTTGGAATATTCTTACCATGTTGATAAACTCAAAATAACAATATTTTTTGAGACTTTAATTATGAATAATGGTTTTGCCAAATTATTATTCAAAGCGTAAACACTGGTATAACCGGTAATGGTTAAAATTTGTGCTTTTAATGACAGGTTTATATATTTTATGGGTTTTTATTTTTTGAATTTAATTGAAATCTTCTAATAATAGATTTTTTTTTTATGGGTTTGTAGTTTGCTTTGAAATTTATTTTTTGCCTAATCATGTTAAATGTGCAAACGATATGGAGATAAGGCAAACACGCGTCAGTTATTGGGAAAGTAGCAAGAACAGTGTCTCTTTTTTCTTTCTTCTTACATAGAATGACTGCGTTTTCTAAACTTCTAGTCGTTATCATTTTTCACGTGAGGTTTTTCAAGGGGCGGTGACCACGTGGCCAAGTAGGAACATGAGTGTAAAGAAAATAGATATAAGCGGGTGGAAAAATTGGTTCTAAATATTTTAAAATTGACCAATAAAAATTCATTGTTGACAAATACTTTTAAATTTTTTACTTTTAATTAAGTACTTTTTTTCATATGAAAATTTCATAAATAAAAGACATTATTTGAACAGAACAAATTCAGTACCATCCGAATTATTTGTTTAAATTGTTTTCAATCATATTACTGATTTTTATAAATAAACAAGGTTTTTAGTTTATTAAATTTTATGTACACCTAATAATCTTGTCTTTTAAATTGAAAAATATAAGTTAAGTTATATTTTAAATTGAAAAAAAATACAATGTTATAATTAAGCCAATAAATAAATATCACACTCAAAAATGGATTTTTTTTATAATTCAAGAATCCATGTACATACACTAAAAAAAATCATTAACTAAAGATTAATTTTAAAAATAAAAAGTAATTAATCATTATATTAATTAAATTATATATTATTTTAAAAATTAAAAAGTTATTAGTATATAAATTTATTTTTATTAATAATAAATAATTTTTAAATTAATATCTAATTAACTATTAAAATTTTAGTTATAGTTTGATAACTAAAATTTTGTAGTAATTTATAAATTATTTATTAATAATAGAAATTAGATTGAATATGAATATTTTTTTAGTTGATTTAATTAATATAATAATTAATTATTTTTTATTTTTTAAATTAATTTTCATTTAATAATTTTTCAATAGGATTTTAAGTAACAAATAACAAGTTATTTGAAACGAGTTACTAAATAAATAAAAAGCAATGCAATCTAACCTTAAAATTGTATCACATCATGAATGACGAAATGTAAAAGCAAAAGAAGAATTGTGGTTGCATTGCATGTTCCACTACGACGCGTGGCGCATGAAAGCAGTTCTTATCTACTTATTTATTTTTCCCTTTCGCAATAAGGGGTTTCTTTCACTCATCAACCTCTAAGGGCAAGCTTACAAGTATTAATTGTGGTGGGGCTTGGTGGTCTCGAGTGGTGTTCATAGAAAGGAGAGTGACGTGGGTGGTCATGGTCAACGTTGTGGGAGTGGTCTGATCCACTGCACTCTTCTCTCTTGATGGGACTGTTTGAGAGTGTAGTGAACGTGGACACTTTAGGGTTTTAGGTAGGAAAGAAAGAAGGACGTACTAATGATGAGATGCATGTCTACGTTGTGAACAAAATATAAATGTGAAAGAAACGATAACCGAACAACAAAACAAAGAGCTCCCGGGGATTGGGAACTTGGGATCGGGATGGGTTTGGCATTAGGTATACTAGGATTAAGACTATGCTCATTAGTTTTATTAAAATAATATAAAGTGAGATTTGCATATATTTTTATAGCATATTTTTTTTTAATTGAAATAGGATTTCCGACCAGTTATAAATTAGATATTTGATTTTTTTTTTAATTTTAAATAATTTTTATTAAGATCGTTTTGTAAATTCTTTAAGGGATAAATTACATTTTCATATTTACAAAGTCACACTAGTACAAAATACGGAATTAACGATCCTGTATAAAGACGGTTCACCAAGAACAGTCGTAATAAAAAATGCACTATTATTTTTGTAATTTTTTTTCCATTTTAGTCATTTTTAATGACGGTTCCTGAATAAACCGTCGTTATATGTCAATGTCTGCACTAGTAACGACGGTTCCTGATTAAACCGTCGTTATATGTCAATGTCTGCACTAGTAACGCGATTCCTATGTTAACTGTCGTTATAAAGTGTTTCCTATTGCAGCGCGGACTTTCCTCTCTTAATCTCACTTCACTCTCAGCTCAACTCTCACTTTCTTTACACTCTCAGTGTCACCTTTCATCTTCTTTCACTCTCAACTCTCCCAAGCGCCGCCTTTGAAGTTGCCTCTATCACCACTGCGAAGTCTATTGGTGCTTCTCCGCAGTCAGCCCAAACACTCCATTTCTGTCGCGAGTACCGCACACCTCCATCAAGGCATTCTCCCTCAACCCAGAGAGCACCACCATTTCGTTTTTGCCGCGAGCGTCACGCCTCTGAATCGCCAAACGCTGCTCTGTATCGCGCCTCTGCTCCGTTGTGAACGCTGCTCCGTGGCGAACAATGCTTCGCCGCGAACACTACTCCATGCCTCTACTCCGTCGCGTCATGCCTCTACTCCATCGCGTCATGCCTCTACTCTACCGGCTGATGGTCCTCCACGCCTTGCCACCCTCACCCCCTTAGCTCACCGCCACGCCATTTTTCCCCCGCTAGGTTAGTGTTTTAATTTTCTTTATTTTTTATTTTATTTTAATAGTTTTTACTTTTTTTATTAGTGTTTTAATATTTTTATTATTGCTTTATTATTCTTTACTTTTTTTTATTAGTGTTTTAATAAGTTTGTGAATGAAACGTGTTAATTCTGAGTCTGAGGGTGTCCGACCCTCGAAAATGTAGATTTTTTTTTATAATGAATTAGATAATATTTGTATACATTGAAGGCGTTGATTCTGAGTCTGAGGGTGTCTGACCCTCGGCATTTTGGATTTTGTTTATAATGAATTAGATAATATTTGTATACATTGAACGCTTTGATGTTGAATTTGGGGGTGTCCGACCTTCGGCAATTTTAATTTAGGTTTATAATGAATTAAATAGTTTTCTTAGTTTTCCAGCTCTATGGATCGAAGCTGGATTAATACACCACATATAACTGATGCATACGAAAGAGGGGTGAAAGAATTCATGCAGTTTGCATAACGTAATTTCGTTAGTAATCATAATAGAGTAAGAATGAGGTGTCCTTGTGTGAATTGTTTGAATGGAAGAATATTGAATGTTTCTTAAATGAAAGAACATCTTTTGTGTGATGGGTTCTTAAAAAATTATACAACATGGACGTGGCATGGTGAATTGTTGCACTTAACAAGTGTCTACGAAGCTTTAGAGTTTGTTGATGATTTCCCAAAGGACGATATATTAGAGGACATGATTCGTGACGTGGGAGCAGAATCATTTGCTAAAGCAGTTTTCAAACATATTTCTAATGATGCAGAGACTCATTTGTATCTTGGTTCAACTAATTTCACACAATCATCAGTAGTGTTAAGGTTGATAAATTTGAAGGCAATGAATGGATGGACTGAAAAACGCTTTACAAAATTACTTGAATTGCTGAAGGACATGCTCCCAGAAGGAAATACATTACCCGCTCGAAAATATGAGGCAAAAAAGATTCTTTGTCCGATGGGAACAGAATATAAAAAAATACATTCATGTCCTAATGATTGTATTTTATACAAAAATGAGTATGGTAATTTAAGAAGATGTCCCAGGTGTGGTTTGTCACGTTATAAAGTTAAAGTTGGTGAAAAAGAATATAATAATGAAGTCACAAAGGAAGGTCCTCCTACTAAGGTCGTTTGGTATCTTCCAATAATTTCAAGACTTAAGCATTTGTTTGCAAATGCACATGACGCTAAAAACCTTAGGTGACATGCAAATAATAGAAAATGTGATGAACTACTTCGTCATTCAGCTGATTCTTTGCAATGGAAGAAGATTGATAAAGAATTTCCTAAATTTGGAAAGAATAAAGAAACATAAGACTTGGATTGGCTACAGATGGAATGAATCCCTTTGGAAATTTAAGTAATAATCATAGTTCATGGCTCGTTTTGTTAGTGATTTACAACTTGCCTCCTACTTTGTGTATGAAGTGCAAATACATGATGTTATGTATGATGATCTCTGGTCCAAAACAACCTGAAAATGACATAAATGTTTATCTTAATCCATTGATCGAAGATTTGAAATTATTGTGGAATGACGGAGTTGATGTGTTTGACGCGTTTAAAAATGAATCTTTTCGATTGCATGCGATGTTATTTTACGTTGAAGAATATAATTTATTTTATTTAACTTAACATAATTAAAAAAATACACTTTTATATTTTTTTTTTATTGAACAATAGTAAAACGGGCAGAGTTCTTAGGTATCTCCCTTAAAATCTAGTAACTCCCAACCATGTCTCTCGTATATAGACTTAAATTTAGATGGTTCGTCAAGTATTGTGGACTTTTTTAAGCTTATCAATAACGATAGTACTTCTTCGAAGACAAGATTGAATGATAATTTCCTCATCATTTAATTATATTTTTCTATTATTTAAAAAAAATATTTTTAGAATGATAAATTAAAATATATCATTCGTTTCATTTTTAAAAAAATTATTAGGATTTTTTCTTATATTGATATTTTTAATTTTAGAAAATATGAGGAATATTAAAATTCTAAAGAAAAAACATTAAAAGAACAAGCCAAGAAAGAAGGTCTATAAAGAGATGGGATTTGTTTCTTTACACTAAAATAATTATTAAATATATATTAATTTTATAGACAAAAAATAATTAGTCACTATATTGATTAAATTATATATTATTTTAGAAACTACAAAAGCTATTGGTATATAAATTAGTTTTTTATTATTAATAAAATTTATAAATTAGTTTCTAAATCTAATTAGCTACCAACTAATTTAGACTCTAAAACCTTAGATATACATTTAAATTAGTTTATAAATTTAGAAACTACTTTATATATCAATAATTTTTTAATCTGTAAAATAATATTTAATTTAACCAATATAGTAACTAATTATTTTTTATATTTAAAATTTATTTCTATTTAATGATTTTATATTAATATTAGTTTAATTTATTTGATCAACGTGTAAAACATAATAAAAGAGAGAATTAATGATTTTTTTCTTAATACCTAATTTTGGAGTTTCTGTCTAGATTTTAATGGTTATCTCAAACAATTATTAAAAAATGGGTTAAAAGTAATGTTATCAAAACTATATTGATAATTGACTTAATTAAGTCATTTTTAGTGAGTGACTAATTAAAAAATATGAACTAATATTTACAAAATATACCAAATTATATATATATATATATATTTCTTACAAGAATTGAATTATTTGTTCTAGATGTTCTCTTTAATATATGTCGTAAGAGAGGTGTATTTATGCAAATGCTATGATGCTCAAGTCATTTGAGGTCTGGAAACAGTAAATGTGTAATTAATTGTACTTGTATAGACAAAGTGAACCCAGATAGTACCTGTGATCGGCTGTAACAATTGTCGCGGTGTCGGTCGTTTGATTTCTTCCTTGTTCTTCAATGCTTCACTCCTTCAGACTTAAAGAATCCTTTTCCTTAATTCCTTAGTACTCGGTCAGGGTTGACCTACAAAAGGAAGTCTGACGATCGAGTAAGAACTCTGCGTGAAGAGTATACAATGACACTGATAAAAAAAAGTACCTAAATCCAATGTAAAAGGTTTATTTATAGCATTGAATCATGTGCCATCTGAATGATGGGCAAAATCTAGCATGAATCATGTTACCCTGATTTCTTGGGACATTACCTGGATTTGATGGGATGTGATCCTTATTCTTAGGGAGTTTTCACAACTGCCTTAACTGTCATTTATTACAATTGTGCTTTAATATATACTTTCAACTGGTCGGTCGGTCACTGAAGCCAAGTGACGTGGCTCGTTCGGTATCTGACTGGTACACTTGCCCCTAGAATCGATTAACGTGTGCTTCAGAAGAGTTTAGATATGATTGATGGGAATCTTGAGGTAAGAAGTGACGTTGACACATTAAATTTTATGTCAGTGACATGACATGCGTCTTTTCAACACGTCATTCGAGTTTTACACTTTTTGATCGAAGGGATCTAACGATTGTAGGCCATGTCGTTTCGAATGTCAAGCGTTGTTCGCCCTTGGATAAAAATGAATGTAGCGGTGCAGATGGACTGATGTTTCATTCCCTCTTTTTTGCAAATCTATAAATAGAGGTGCCTTTCGAACTTTGTTACGTTTGCTTCTACTTTCACTACTTCTGAGTTATAGAGAGTTGTCACAGTGCTGAGTGCTTTCGTTCAAGTGATTTTCAACTTCTTTTTCTGCATTTGTGCTTTAAGAGGTTAGTACTAACTACTTCTTTTGGGTCTTCTAGTCTTCCTTCTTGTTATTCTTCTTCTTCTTCTGAGCGTGGGTTGTTCTAACTAGGCGGTTTGCTAGCTGACCACTTTGTTATCCGGATTATAGGTGGGTTGATCCACGCGTCCTTGATATCCCTACTTGTTTTAGGGGTTCGTTCGCTTTATATGGATTTATATCTAAAGTTTCTATGTTAAAACCTAACTCCCCTTCGAATGTGGTTGTAGCCAATAGTTGTAATCGCACTGATCGGGTTTGTCACGGTCGAGAAAATGGTTATAAGGACTTTTTCTTTGTTTATACTTGTCTTTATAACGATTTATACGTAATTATTCCCTTCGATGAATTTACCATCTAAGGTAGCCCAACCTTACGAGAGGATGACCAGGAGCAAGAAACAAGATTCAAGGCTAGGTCAAGCTTCTCAAGCTAGGTCACAAGTGATGAAAACCATTTAGTCTCAAAATTTTCAACTAAGAAGATAGACGAAGATTGTGACTTACTAAAGAGATTGTAAAGTTTATTTCTTCTTCTTAGCCTTGTAAAAATTGTATAGAGTAGTTAGGAAGTTTTGTGCCTTGTATTTTGGGCCAAAGCAGAGAAAGATGTAAATAGAAAGAGAGTAGGGTATAAAGAGTAACAGAGGGGTGCAAATAGAATTGTAGGTAAGGAAGACATGAGGTTCCACATGTTCTCTCCTCAATGGAGAGGATTTTACTCCAATGAAGGCATTCCACTAGTCACTCTCCCAAGGAGAGGATTTGCACCAATAAGGTAATGACACTTGTCACACTCTCATTTGAAAGATTTTGAGAGACTTTTTCCTATGAACAAGAGTCTCTTGTATATATTTTTCAACTTTGATTTGAGTACTGAAATGTTGTCCAATTTGAGACACTTTTACTTGTTTAAATTTCCCTCCCGATTTGTCTTTTTGCTAGATAATTTTCTAGACTCCTCCTAGTAGTGTTGGCCCAACCTCACTCTAGAAACTAAGTGTTGCCCTAACCTTACTTAAATTAACCGTCACAATTTTCATCTCTTCCAAAAATCTAAAATTCTTCATGCTTCCGCAATAGTGTTCATGATTCGTAGAAAATATTCAAATCAAAACAATGAAAAAGAATATATACAAAAGAAGATGCAAACTAGGATTGCATCATTTGGTATTAAAGTCCTGATTGTCTTCAAGAGATAAGTTGTTCTAGCTTGTGTTTTTCTCTTTTTTTTTTGTCTTGTTTACTCACTATTTTTGATGTCTTGAATCTATTTTTCATTTGTTTCCACCATTTAATTGTTGTTTTGTTTGGTTTAATTGGTTTAGTCTTTCTTGAACTGTTCATTCTTGTGTAGTAGGACTTCTATTTGTGTTGATTGTGTTCTTTTCAAAAAATTTATGTCTTCATTCAATTTTATTCAGTACATTAAATTTATGATGTTTTATTTTTAGTTTTTAATCCATTACATGTTGTCATAAGTCATGTTATTTCCATTTATAACATAAGATTCAAGTAGTACTTTGATTCAATTTTAGTTTCTTGCCTCTTCTTTTTTGTGTAGACCGGAAGGTGTTTGTCATATTGTGCCTTTTGTGTGTTTTTCTTTTTCTGAAATTTTGAGTATCTTATCTTGTTAGTAGATTATTAAAAAGTTCATTAGAGTTAGGATTTCATAATATCTTGAAGTTTCAATTCATTTTCTTTGTATTCCTTAGGTTTCTCCAAATCTACACTTTTCTAAAAATTCTGAGTTGGTTGAAAAAATTATATCAATTCATATATTGCATATGAAAATTTTATGTTGAGTTCATATATGTGTGAGGAAGATTGTCATAAAAATTCGTAAAAAAATTCAAAGTTAAGAAAAAAGACATAAATTTTGAAATGACAAGAACTCAAATTTAAAAGCACCATTGTTATTGGATTTATCATTTTTCATGTAAAATAAGAATTGATTTGGAATATTTTTGTTGGGATTGAAGTTTATGTAAAAAAAATAATTCAAGGTTGAATCACTTATGAAAAAGAGTCATAAATCAGAAAAGTGCATAAAAAAATTCATTCTAGATTTTTGTTTTGTTTTGAAATTTGTCTAGTGCTATTCTTAGGTTTCCTATTTAAGTACTCATTGTTTTTGTTAGCTTTGATTGACTAATGAATTGGTGGACAAATTCAGCCTCAATTTGTCTCTTCACTCCCTCCTAGTTAGCACTTTTGTGAGTGTTTCAACAAGGATCCTCTTGGAAGTTTGCCTCACATCTTCTAAGCATTTTTTTCCCTACTTAATTTCACCTTCATCCACTGTTTGAATTCATTCATAGAAGCTAGAATTAAACCAAAAGAAACAATACAAATCATGCTAGAATTGAATCAATTGGTATCTAGCAATAGAAATAGAGATAAAGTAGAATTGTTGCCTAATAGAAATTTGAATGACTTGGTCCAACTTTCCATTAAAGTTGAGTAACAAAATCTGAGAAAAGGACCAAATCAAAGGGACAATTCCTACTCTCCTTCTTATTCCTAGGAGTCCAAAAGGGAGAGGGTATCAAATAGAAATATATAAAGAAACACCTACTAGAAACCTAGCCAAAGATAAAGAAAAAGAAAGGCCCATTTCTCACACTCGCGCTAGGGATCTCAAATGTTTTAAATGTCTTAGTAGGAATCAAATTGCATCCCAATACCCCCAAAGAAAGAGTCATGAATCTTAAGGGGTAATGATGAGTATAGTAGCCACGACGAGTAGTCTAGTGAGAGTGATGGAGTTCTCCTTGGCTCCTAAATGAATTATTCAGTTGAAATGAATTGATGGTGGATTTCAATAGCAGCGAAAGTAGAGTGAAGATCAAATGCATAGAATTCTGAGCAATGGTAGGAAAATTGTGCAAGGAAGGAGGTTAGGTCAACCTTCTAACTATTTCCCTTGGCTTGTCAACTAAGAGAGGGAGAGCAAGAGATAAGAGAGACTAAGAGAGGAATGCAAACACCAATTTGGAAGTAATTCAATACTCATTCAAAGTCTAATTATTACATATTTCTATTTGCAACAAAAAATCACAGACAACGTAGTTTTGGAGGTTAAACGATTTGAAAAGATGTTTTTTTAAAAGAGAGTGCCAAGAGGACCTGAGCTTTTTGGAGGTTAAACGATTTGAAAAGATGTTTTTTTAAAAGAGAGTGCCAAGAGGACCTGAGCTTTATTAGTGAAACTGAGCTTTTGAAAAAGTGATCTCGATAAGGTTAGACCTTTCTCTTACATATTTTGGTTCATAACAAAAAATCAGAGATAACGTAGTTCTGAAGTCAAATTTTTTTGTTTTAAAAAGATATTTTAAATTTTTTTTATCATTTTTATATATATTTTTAGAAAATAAGAGCAGGTGGGTGTATAAAATAAAAGAGGGTGGTATAGCATAAGTACTGGCCCTGATGAATGGGCCCAGGCTTCAAAAGAAACATGGGCTGCACATATAAGAATGGACCCAAATCTCAACAACTGATGATGAAAACGCTGTGGTGGAAATAGCAAAGAGGGAGGTCGGAAAAGTAATATACATGAAGTAATAAAACATTGAAAAGACCGTAGGTCCCATCTTGTTTGCTCTCTTTATTTTACGTGAATCACTCTCAATTGCATGCAAATTTTCACTAATCAATTCACATGAACCGTGGGTCTCAGTTATCATTTTAAAATTGGCAACCTAATGGTACCCCAGGCATTAAAATCGGTGGCAGATAAAAATAAAAGAATTTAAAAAGCAGAATCAGTGAATAAGTACCTACACCACATGACCTCTGCAACTAATAAAAGAAAAAAAAAAAACTCCAAAGACCCAAAAAGAAACGGGCAACTCCGTAAGGTATATATGAATTCAAGTGGTTGGTAGCTGCTGCAGCGAAATCATACGTTCAAACACTCTTGTAACAACATGAGACAAGATTCCATGAGTATAAAAACAACCCGAAACAAAGTCAAAAGTGGTCTCATGTGTAAAAAGAAAGAATCAGTACTGTCACGAAAATTCTGATAGAATAGCACCTACCTATGCTATACTAAAAAATTATGGTCTAAGATATAATAAGACTAATAAAACTAAGGTTTACCAAATTTTTTCTTTCATTTATGATGATTTCAGACCTAAAATAGGAATTGAAAGGGCTAACTCGACCCTTTAACATAGTTTAGAAGTGGGCTTGATAGACCTGGTGTACACTACAAAAAAATCATGAAATAGAAACCAATTTTAGAAAAAAAAATAATTAGTTGTTATAGTGACTAAATTAGAAACTATTTTAAAAACTAAAAAAAATGGTTTCTAAATTAGTTTCTATTATTGTTAAATGGTTTCTAAATTGGTATCAAATTAGCTACCAAGGTTTTTGCTACCAAATTTAGAATCTAAATAATTGGTAGTTAAAATCTTGGTAGCTAATTAGATACCAATTTAGAAACTATTTAACAATAATAGAAACTAATTTAGAACCTAAAAAATTTTTTAGTCTCAAAAATGGTTTTTAATTTAGTCACTATAGCAACTAATTATTTTTTGTCATTAAAATTGGTTTCTATTTCATGATTTTCTTATAGTGGTAACATTACCATCCTCTGACAAAAACACTTTGTCCTCAAAGTGAAGTCTTGAGTCCAATTGGGCCGCTGGCCTGTGCGTGGAAGGTGGTGTTGGATGAAAACAGGGGGGGTATGTCTTGTAAGTGGGCTGCAAGAGTGAAGGTGGACTGGGGCTGAACAATTTTAAAATTAGGGTTAAATAGAGGGGGATGTAGAATGACGTGGAGGTTGTCGTTCTTTTTGAGACTCACTGTTGCGCTTTTTTTTTCTTGAATTGTATTTGGGTGTGGTTTGCAGGAGAGATGAAGTTAGTGGGAGAAACAATCTTTGATGCTCTAAAAGGGACGACTAAGGGGGACGCGAAAATTGAAGTGTATACGGGAGGTGTAGTTGCAGGCGACATTGGGCGGCACGACGACAGTTGGGGTGATGGTGGTTGAACGGATCTAGACGTTGGTAGCAGTGTTGTGGGATGGAGCCTGGTGTGCGCGGAGGCTATTTTAGGCGGAACTAGGCGACGCGACGGTTGGGGTGTTGGTGGTTGACCGACTTAAGGTGCAATGGGCGGTGTTGCGGCGTGCAACCTAGTGTGCGCGAAGGTTCTTCTAGGGGCTGGATGGAGCGGTGTGGCGCGGTCGGGTGGAGCCGATTTTTGAGTCGCTAGTGTGGGTTTTTGACGAGATAGACACTTTTGGATGAAGTTTTGTATTTTATTTCGGTATTTTGTTTGAGTTTTGGGAGGCATGGTAAGAGTAATGAAAGCACCAATGATAGAACAACAACTACCTATACTATACTATACTATACTAAAAACTATGGTCTAAGGTATACTAAGTGATACAAACCAGAATAACCAGCAGATGGCTAAGGACAAATCAAGCACTTATCAAAAAGTCAGTCATCTCAATATACAAAGCCAGGCCCCCCAAACATCAACATAAGAAGAACCATATATAAACCAAAATATCAGAAGTTCTTCCTTTTTGTCTTTACACAAGAGAAGTTATGTAAATAAATAGGGCTTTGGGGGGTCCAAATAGAAGAATAAGTTAGAGTAGGTTTACATAGCATAAATAGGGGTGTACTGAGAAAAATGGGCTTGTGCCAAGCCCATCTTTTATGACAAAGTGCACCTAGGTTTAAGGTTTTAGCTAACCTATCTTCTAGAAGGAAAAAATATGCGTTTTCTACCCTAGGCTTGACCTAGCCGCCTCTCTCCTCTCCCTTTTCTACCCCTCTCTCATCTTGCTCTCCAAGTCACTCCTTCCTATATAAAGGGTGTCTCCCTCCATGTATTTATACATTTAAATTTTATTAAGTAAAGAAACTCTGTGTGAGTGTTTTGGAATCTGAGTACTCCATTTATTTGGATCTTATCTTGAGTGCAGTGCACTTCAAGGGGCAGCTCTACACCACTTATCTTAGAGCCTTCCACCCTCCAAGTGGCGTGAATCATCCCCTCCATACTCATAAGCTTTCTCTATCCCTTCATCTTTTCCTTTATTCCTTTTGGTTCTTCTTTGCGCCAACTTCCATATCATTTTCATATTTTTATATCCTTTATTTTCGGTCTATATATTGTCATCTTCATCTTTGTTTATGTTAACTTCCGCTCCTTCATCATCATAATCACAATATAATTGTGATTTTCTATTTGTCCTCTAGAAGTGAACCTTCACACTTACTTAACCAAAATCTTCTTTGGGTTCTCATCATACCTTGTTTAAAACAAAAACTTATAAACAAAGTGTCACCTCTAAAATGTGCAATCTTAAAATCAACTCACATCATGTGGTATTTAGAGCATGACTATGTCGTGCTTAATTGCTTTTGAGTTGATTGTTGCCTTTAATTTTCAGCACATTTCAATTATTGTTTTTATCTTCAAGAAATTTCAATTCTGCCTTTAAAATTCTTGTCATTTACAATTATGCCTTTTCATTCATTAAGCACTTTAAATTTTGCTTTTGAAATTTTGTGTCAAATTTTTTCCCTAACCTGATTTGCTTTAGTCTTATGTTATTAGTGTTCTAGGAGTCTTAAATCCATTCTGCATATTCTGATTTTAATTGTGAAGAACTAAAAACAAATTAGAAGTTGTTTGAGCAGTGGTTGATTTAATTCCAAAAAATAGAATGCAAGTGTTCATATGAATTGAATCCCAATCCAATATCTTTTTCGAAAATTGAAAAGTGAATTAAAATATGCATGAACAAAAGAATATGGAAATCTTAAATCCATAAAAATATATATAAGAAAAAATTGAGTACATTCACATTTCAAATTTCAAATTACTAAAGAGGATTCTAAGTATATGAAAAATTGTTTTCATGCTTGTGGAATTTAATCCTTCTTGCTTTCACAATTTCTAAGGACATTAAACCTTCATAGTTAAAGTTTAAATAAATGTTTTTTAGTCTTCTTAAGTGTTTTTCTTGTTTGTCTTGTTTTATGTTTTGTCATTATCTTAATTCCAATTTGGTTTAACTTTCTTTCTTTTATCTTTTCTTGCTTGTCTTCAAATATTCGTTAAGTTTTGTTGGGGTTATTTGGTGAGCAAATGTTAAGAGCTTTGACCTCTTTCACTTGAAGTGTTGCTACCAAGTATAGACATTGTTAGAGTGCAAATCATTCTTGAGTGAATTAAAATTTTGTCTCTCCTTTACTACATAGCCGAGTGCTACAAATGAGTGTGTTGATTAACTTGTTCTTTTCACACTTTTTTTTTGTATTTGTGCACAATATTGGCTCATTATTCTTCGGGGGAGTCTTCAAATCCACAATCTCCTAAAAAAAACACATCTTATGGGGGAGCGTGCGGATGCCAAAAGAAGCTTGGCCCAAAAAGAAGAGGAAATGAGGCAACTAATGGAAAGAATGCAAAGATTAGAAGGAACTCAAGAACGACAAGCTAGAGAAAGGAGATGAGAGCCTAGAAGAGCTACTATAAATTACATGCACTATGGAAGTCAAGTAGAAGAACAAGATTGGAGAGTGCACAATTTTGAAGAAAGGCACCATCAACGCCAACATCAACCAAATAATTCTTTTCATTTTGTAAAGTTACCTAGTTTTAGTGGAGAAAATGACCCTAATTTGTATTTAAAATGGGAAGCTAAAGTAGAACAAATCTTTAATGTGTATGAGGTCGAAGAGGAACAAAAAGTTAAGTTAGCTTCCATAGAATTTTTAGCCTATGCCATGCAATGGTGGCATCAAACTATAATGGACATTGGGTTAAACAAGAGGTCAGTCGTGGTCTCTTGGTATGATTTAAGGAAAAGCATGCGTGCGGTTTGTTCCTCCTCATTATAGGAAGGAACTCTTGTTGAAGCTCCAACGGCTTCATCAAAGACCTAGGACGGTAGATGAATACTTTAAGGACTTAGAAACTACTTTGACTAAAATTAATATGCATGATAGTGAAGAGTGAAAGATAGCTAGGTTTGTGAGTGGTTTAAGGAGACTAATTCTAAATATTGTTGAATTATATGAGTACTTCTTTAGAGAAGCTGGTTCACCTAGCCATCAAGGTGGAATAAATTTTTTTAAAGATTTTTTTAAAAGAAATACTCATACTGATGGCTTCTACAAATTTTCATGGAAGGATAAAAACAAAATTTCTACAAAAACTTTTCTTTCCAATTTTTCAAAAGAAACCACTTCTCACCATAGAGTTTCTAAAGACAAACCTTCCATCTCTACCCTTAAGTCACCCACCAAAACCTCAAGCACAAAATGTTTTAATGTTTAGGTTTTAGGCATACAGCTGCCAATTTTTCGAACAAAAGAGCCATGATGATAATAGAGGTAAATAAAGACTAAATAAAAATAAAAACCAAAAGAGAAAATGAATAAGGAGAGGAAGGGAAAAAGGGTCTCATCTTTTTAACCCGTATAAAAATAATTGTGCCTCCTAGGTATACTTATTCCTTCTCTTTTTCATTCCCAAATAATTCTAAATACTTGACATCTTTGATAAAAAAGTTTAGGGATGATCTTCAAAATCCTCCTAAAGGTTCTTCCCTTCCAAGAGGATTTTCACAAGCAAATCATCTTGTCCCTAAACATTCTCTACAAACATGGCTTGTATCTAGAATTCACCCATGTGAACTCCCCAAGCTTCATGGACATAAGTTTGTTTCACATCCTAAAGTTAGAAATATGTTAAAATCTGCATCTACAGCGTTAGATGATCCTGCTTCGTTTGTTGGATCTGCCCCCTTGAATAATAGAATCTGCCCCCTGGCCAAAATACATTAAGCTGTAAACTGATCAGGATTTCTTTTTTAATTCTTTTGGAAAAACTTTCACTCGAGCGAGATTTTTCGACGTCAAACTCTTTCAAACGAGAGTCCCTGCAAGAAAACTCCATTTTTCGGAGTCAAACTCGCTCAAGCGAGATTTATCTAGATTAAGCAAGATGACTCCAAAGAGCACCCCTTTTTCGTCGTTCAACTCACCTAGGCGAAGTTTGACTTTCCTGGGCAAGAATCCCTGCAAGAAAACATGGTGTTTGAAAGGTAAAATCAAAACAAAGATAACAAATCAACATAAAACTTAAATTCGTATTGGATTGCCTATCAGTAATTGCTCGTTTAACGTCATCTAGCTTGACACCTGTTTATCTCAAGGTGGACCACCGTCTTTGTTGCATCCTTTTGTATGCATTCCACCCCTACATTAAAATTTTTCAAACCATAAAAAAGATTAAAACTTACCTCATCAGTTCGAGGTGTAACTTGAAGTTCTCCTTTGTCAACATCAATTGTGATTCTACCAATCTTCATAAAGGGTCTGCCAAGTATCAAAGGAACCTTGTTATCTTCTTTCATGTCCATTATAACAAAATCCACAAGGAATATGAACTTATCCACCTTCATAAGAACCTCTTCAACCACACCATAAGGATATTTGGTTACTCTGTCAGCCAACTGTAATGTCATCTTGGTGGGTTTAATTTTCAAATCACCTATTTTCTTTAGCATTTCTAAAGGAATTAGATTTCTACTTTCCCCCAAATCTAGTAAAGCACTGTTCACAAATAAAATACCTATAGACACGGGAAGATTAAAACTTCCTGGGTCCTTGGATTTTTTAGGCAAACCTTTTTGAATAATGACATTGTATCTATCCTCCAAATCTATATTTCTCTTTTCAATATAACTCTTATTCTTTAGAAATCTCTCAACTGTTGAATCTTGCTTCAAATTTCCTGCAAAATAATATTTATGGAGCAAATTATCAAAAACAATTCTCTCATTTTCTTTTTTTAAAGGAGCATGAGGATATGATAATTCTTTTTCAAGAACACCTCTCTTCTTATTTTCACTATTTTTCTTTATCTTTTATTCCTTACTCCTTTTTTTTTCTCTCTCTCTTTATCATTTCTCTTCCCCTCAGTCTCATTTTTTTCTTCTTTTTCAACCACTACATTATTACCGTTCCTTTCTCCTACTCTTGTACCACTTTCATAGGCAATTTCATTGCAATGCTCTTTTGGGTTGGTTTGGGCATTAACTGAAAACTAGCCACTTTGTTCCTCTGCTAATTGTTTGGAAATCTGTCCCACCTGAATTTCTATATTTCTGATTGCTGCCATATTATTCTCTTGACTGACCATAGTAGCTTTCATGAATTTTTCCAAGGTATCTTCAAATTTGTCCAGTCTTTCCGGCATTGAAGAATATAGGGGTTGTTGTTGTTGTAAAGGACCTTGCTTATTAGATGGACAATTATCTTGATTCCACCAAAAATTTTGGTTCTGATTGCTTCTCCAACCTTGTGCATAATTATTGTTGTTGGAGAAACCACACTTGATTGGTTGACTTTGGCTCTAAGATAATTGCACGACTTGTAATTGTGGAGGCAATTTAGCCATTTGAACAGTTACAGTCTCAATCTGTTGAGTTAGAATTTTATTATGAGTCAAAAGTGCATTTGAAGTATTCAATTCTAACAACCTTTTCTTTGGAATACCTTGTCTATCATGTTGGGCTTGATGATCATTTGATGCCAATGCATCAATAATCCTTGTCGCTTGTTCTACATTAAGAGCCATCATTGTGCCGCTAGCTGCATCATCTAGGAGCATCTTAGTATCAGATCTTAGACCATTAAGAAGTATGCTTCGTTGAGAAATATCTTCAAATCCATGATTTGGGCATTTTCTCAACATCATTTTATATCTCTCCCATGTCTCAGAATGATTCATTTGCTCCTTGTCTAAACAGAAATTTCAAACTTTGCTTTAATGTAGCGAGAGATTGGAAAAAATCTTTGTAGAAATGTTTCCTCAACATCCTTCCATCTAGTGAGGCTCTGATTCAGATGTGATTTGAGCCATTCTTTAGCTTTGTATGACAATGAAAAAGGAAACAAGCGCATATAAACATTTTTAATAACACCTGATTGAAAACCCACTGTTCCCACCAATTCATAAAATGTAGCCAAATGTGTATATGGATCCTTATGATCCATAACTATAAATTGGTGGGTACTTATGAGACTAAGGAAAGCAAGTTTCATCTCGAAGGCCCTGGTGGTAGCAGGTATTGCAATGTTAGAAAAATGTCTTGGCCCTTGGTACATGATATAATCTCCAAGTGTTTTCCTCGGAGGTGGTGCTTGCTCTTCTGCCATGTTGCTTTCCCCCTGAAAAATATTAGTGGGAGAAGAATAATAATTGGTCTTTTGGAAATTTAACCTTTAAATATCATATAAGATAGTTAATTCAAGGGTTACCACAAAGATTCAGTAGTAGTAACAAAATAATTTTTTTTTTCTAAAATTTAAAATAAACAAAAAAATAAATTCTAATTATATAAAAGAAAAACAAATAAAAAAACAAATTCAAAATAAATGTAAAAATAAATAGAAACAAATAAATTCAAAATTCTGAAAATAAATTAAAAGCATAATAAATCTGAAAATAAATAGAAACAAATAAAAAAATAAATTAAAATAAAGCTTAAAACAATAAAAGCAGATCTGAAAATCAAAAGAAAAGAAAAATAAAAACAAATCTATAATAAAATAAAATAATTTTGTTATTGCAGGCCAAAGCCCTTTCATTTTGGAATCGTCAATGAAAGATGAGTTCTTCTCGTTCTTTATTGCAGGCTAGTAAAGATGTTCCACGATTCCCTATTGCTGCAAAAGTAGCTGAACTTCTTATACAGGTTGTACCGCCCTGGTAGTCGGAAGTGATGACGTGACATCAAGCTACAGTATAGACGTGTTGACAAGGCGCCAGGTTGGCAGAAGGGAAGGAAGTCGGGGGGCTCGTGAAGTCGCTAGTTATTAAGTTGGTGTGTTCCGATCCCCAGCATACCAGAACCGGCGATCACCAGGTTGGAG
>Ga0123342_1003979_pt1 | contig 23134 bp, 25 predicted proteins | sample Turbeawhitnodule_FD_89960 | JGI IMG/M metagenome (GOLD analysis project Ga0123342, IMG submission 89960) | Root nodule microbial communities of legume samples collected from Mexico - Turtle bean Mexico white nodule | ecosystem: Host-associated > Plants > Roots > Nodule | place: Mexico: Nepantla... | reverse complement strand
GCGAGTCAGCGAGGTAGTGCAGTCGCAACGAGCGTCAACTGCGACCATAGGTGTCAGAGGGAGAAGGTTCTCGCCCGATCACGTGCCGCAGAAGGTCTGCAACACGCGTTCTTCCGGCTTCGGCGGCTCCATGTATGCCGCAAAGCCAGGCTGGTCGTCATAGGGCTTGGCGAGCACCGCAAGCAACGCCTCGAAGAGCGAGAAGTCCGCATCTTCGACGGCCGCATTGATCGCCTGCTCGATACGATGGTTGCGCGGAATGAAGGCGGGATTGACGGCGCGCATTGCCGTCCTGCGGCCGTCCTCGGTCCGGCCCTCGTCGCGCGTCAGGCGACCGCGCCAGCGGCCAAGCCATTCGCGTACCCCATCCGGTTCGCGGAAGGTGGAGAGGAAAAGCGCCTCGCCATCTCCAGAGCCGCCAGCGTCGGAAAGGCGGCGGAAGGCGAGGGCAAAATCAGCCTGCTGCGCCTGCATCGTGGCAAGCAGTGACTGGATAAGGTCCAGATCGCCATCCTCGACCATCGTCAGGCCGATCTTCTCGCGCATGCCGCGCAGCCAGTGGATCTGGAAGCGCTCGCCATATTGCTGGATCACGACGTTGGCGAGCTCGACGGCCTTTTCCGCATCGGCATCGAAGAGCGGCAATAGCGTTTCGCCGAGTCGCGCCAGGTTCCATTGGCCAATGCCGGGCTGGTTGGCATAGGCATAGCGCCCGCCCTGGTCGATCGACGAGAAGACGGTGCGGGGATCGTAGGCATCCATGAAGGCGCAGGGGCCGAAATCAATCGTCTCGCCCGAAATGGCCATGTTGTCGGTGTTCATGACGCCGTGGATGAAGCCGATATGCAGCCACCTTGCGATCAACGCAGCCTGCCGCTCGCAAACGGCCTCGTAGAGCGCGAGGTAGGGATTGTCCCTGTCCTTGAGTTCCGGATAGTGCCGGTCGATCACATAGTCGGCAAGCGCCCGCACGCCGTTCGTATCGCCGCGCGCGGTGAAGAACTGGAAAGTGCCGACGCGGATGTGGCTCGCGGCTACGCGGGTGAAGACCGCGCCCGGCAGAATGCTTTCGCGATAGACGGGTTGCCCTGTCGAAACAGCTGCAAGCGCTCTGGTCGCCGGCACGCCGAGTGCATACATCGCCTCGCTGACGATGTATTCGCGCAGCACCGGCCCGAGCGCGGCGCGGCCATCGCCGCGGCGAGAATAGGCCGTCTGGCCGGCACCTTTCAGCTGGATATCGCGGCGCTGACCATTGCGGTCGATCACCTCGCCGAGCAGGATTGCCCGCCCGTCGCCAAGCAGCGGCACGAAAGCACCGAACTGGTGCCCGGCATAGGCCATCGCTAACGGATCTGCGCCTTCAGGCACGAGGTTGCCGGAAAAGATCGCAGCACCATCCCGCTTCAGCGCCTCGACATCAAGACCGAGTTCTTCCGCAAGCGGCTCGTTCAGCTTGATCAGCCACGGCTCGGCGGCCTGCGAGGGAGCCTGGCGCGTAAAGAACTGCTGCGGCAACCGCGCATAGCTGTTGTCGAAGGCGAAGGGCGCGCCGGTGCGCGCAACATTCTGCAGGGCTTGGGTCATGCTCCATAGGTAGTGCCCGGCGGCGGTTGCTGCAAGCAACATGCGGTGGTTGGGTTTTATCCTGCTTCTGAATGGAGCGCATTCGATGGAAAAGTTGAGCATCACCCTGCCGACCGAAATGGTCAATGTGATCAAGGCCGAAGTCGAGGCCGGTACCTTCGCCTCGACCAGCGAAGCGCTGCGTGAAGCCATGCGCGTCTGGATGCGGCGCGAAGGGGGAGCACAAGGAGCGCATCGCGGCGATCCGCGCCCGCGTGCAGGCATCGTTGGATGATCCTCGACCGAGCTTGAATAGCCGGGAGAGGAGAACGGCCATCGACGCCCTCTTTGCAAAGCACCGGTGAGTAATGGAGCACCATTCGGCGCGACAATTGAGCAGGTTTCCCAGCCATTCCCAAACGACACGGCTGCCTTTCCATTTAAGCATAACGCCGCCACATTTGCGGGCGTATACATCAATCTCCCCTTTTTGGCATCACGCCATACCATACTGCGGCCATCGCTTCCGCGCCGGCCACGCCATTGCGAGTGATCCCTGACGATGTCGGATCAGATCTACCGGGCGGCCACCATCGGGCGCGCCAAGCCCAATTTCCGCGTGATAGCGATGATCGTTGCGAGCGCCATGTTCATGGAGCAGCTCGACGCGACCGTACTGGCGACGGCGCTGCCGACCATGGCACGCGATTTCGCCGTCAGCGCTCCGTCGATGAGCATCGCGCTCACCTCCTACCTCCTCAGCCTCGCGATCTTCATCCCGGCCAGCGGCTTGATTGCCGATCGCTTCGGTTCGCGCAGCGTTTTCCGCTCGGCGATCGCCGTCTTCGTCACCGGCTCCATCTTCTGCGCGCTTTCGCCCAATCTTCTCTGTCTCGTGCTGGCGCGACTGCTGCGGGGTCTTGGCGGCGCCATGATGCTGCCGGTCGGACGCCTCGTGCTGCTGCGCAGCGTCGACCGCAAAGACATGGTCAACGCCATGTCGTGGCTGCTGGTACCGGCGCTGATCGGCCCGATCCTCGGTCCGCCGGTCGGCGGCCTGATCGTCACCTATCTCGACTGGCGCTGGATCTTCTACATCAACGTGCCGATCGGCATCATCGGCTTCACGCTGGTCTCGATCTTCATCGAGGACTTCAAGGGCGAGGCGAAGCGCCCGTTCGACACGGTTGGCTTCATCCTCTCCGGCATCGCGCTCGGCTCTCTACTGTTTGGCTTCGAAAGCTCGAGCCGGCCGGGCGAGGGCGCTTTCTCGGTGTTTCTGATCGCCGTCGGCTTGCTCTTCGGCGTTGCCTATCTCAAGCACGCCCGCCGCCATCCGTCGCCGATCATGGATTTCTCGCTGATGAAGGTGCCAAGCTTCGGCACATCGGTCATCGCGGGCTCGCTGACCCGCATCACGCAAGGCGCGCAGCCTTTCCTACTGCCGCTCTATTTCCAGCTCGGTTTCGGCCTCTCGGCAGCCAAGGCCGGTCAACTGGTGACAGCCGCAGCGATCGGCTCCATGGCGATGAAAGCCGTTGCGCCGCGCGTGCTACGCCGCTTCGGCTTCCGAAACAGCCTTGTCGCAAACGGCGTCATCGCTACTTGCGGCTATGCGCTTTGCGCTGCCTTCCGGCCCGACTGGCCGTTGGGGTTGATCTTCGCGATCCTTGTCATGTGCGGCTTCTTCATGTCGTTCCAGTTCACGGCGTACAACACGGTCGCCTATGATGAGATCGACCGCGACCGCATGAGTTCGGCCACCAGCTTCTACACGACGTGCCAGCAGCTAATGCTGTCGCTCGGCATCTGCGTTGGTGCGCTGGCGCTGTACACGTCGATGACGGTCAACGGCAGCGAGACGCCGCAACTCCACGATTTTTCCGCGGCCTTCCTCTTCGTGACCGCGATCTCGATCACTGCGACGTTCTGGAACCTGCGCTTTTCGCGCAGCGCCGGCGCCGACATCAGCGGCCATGGCGCTGAAAAGGCAGCGCACGCCACCGAGCACTGACCCTCAGGCGCGGGCAAGCTCCGGCAGACAGGCCTCGCAGATGGCGGCCACATGCCGGTGATCAGTGCCGCAGCAGCCGCCAACGATCCTGACCTGTGGCATCTTGCGCATCAGTTGTCTGTAGCGCTGCCCGAGATCAACAGGATCGCCCGCATCGAGCGTCTCGCTCTCGTCGAGCTCCGCATGGCTCATGCGCGAGGCATTGGCGCGCAGCCCGCGGATGCGTTTCGTCCAGCTGGCGCGATGATCGAGCGCCTCGGCGAAATGCGTCGGGTGGGCGCAGTTGATCATGTAGTAGGCGGGTGAACCGTCGGTCGCCGCATCCGTCGTCTCGATCGCTTCCTGCATGCTGCGCCCGGTCACCAGCCTGCCGTCCGTCTCGACGGTGAAGGAGATCGCGGAAGGCATGCCTCTGGCAGCGGCCGCTCGCGCTACGCCGATCGCCTCGTCGATGTTGGTCAGCGTGAAGGCGGTCACCATGTCGGCATCGCTTTCGGCGAAGCTGCCGATCTGGACGCTGTGGTAATCCTCGGCTTCGGACGCATCCATGGTGCCGGCCTTGTAGCCGTCGCCGCGCGGCCCGATGGCACCGCTGATCACGATCGGCCGTCCCGGTTGCTCGTACCTTCCGCGCAATCCTGCCAGTAGCGTGACGCTGCCCACATTGGCCGCGTGCAGCGCTTCGCGCGTGTAGCCGAGCTTCCCGCCCCAATCCGGATTAGCCCGCCATGTCGGCGTGTCGAGAATGAAGCCGGCGCCATGCTTGCGGGCGATATCAAGATAGCGGCGATAGTAGGCCTGTAGCCGGTCGCGCCCTTCCTCCGAGGCCAGCATCACAAACGATGCGAAGTGCGGCAGCTGCAATCCGTCGAGAAAGATGAAGGTTGTCTCCATGCCGCCATCGGTCACGAAGAAGCCGCCCTCGAGCTGCGGCAAGCTGTGTCGGTAGGTCGCCATCGTATCTCTCCTTAGCCGAATGAAAGAGAATGCTGCGACGCAATACTCATTATTTAGTATGTTCTAAAATATACTCCCGCGGTGGTACAGCGAAATCTCAGCGGTCTTCCATAGCAGCCGCCATCTCGGCGAGCTTGCGTACCGTATTCAGGTTGCGCGTCGTTCCCGGTTTCAAGGCTGGCAGCTTGAGCTTCGATTTGCCGGAGCCGATCGGGAAGTGGACGTAGATTTCGCGCCCGGCGAGAACTGCCTCTTCGCCATCGGGCGCGACCATCTTGTCCAGCGCATCGCTTGGTGCTTCCTCGGGCAGGAAGCTCACCAGCAGATAGTTGGGCTTGGCGTCGGGAAAGGGCGCGTTGGCGGCAATCGCGTCCAGCTCCTTGCGGCTGCGCAGCATCACGCCGGGCTTCTTGCCGAGCAGCTTCCCGAGCGCCTCGTCCAGCTTTTGCTCGACCTTAGCTTCCGGCTCGTCGGCGCGAAACAGCACGTTGCCGCTCTGGATGTAGGTCTTCACGTCGCTGAAGCCGAGCTCTTCGCAGACCACCTTCAGCGCCGTCATCGGCAGCTTGCCCGTGCCGCCGACATTCACGGCTCGAAGCAAAGCGACGTAGACAGGCATGGGCTTCCTCCTGTGATCAGCCGGAGAGCGGTCGCACAACCTCTCCGCCTCATTCCTGTCCTTGTGACAGGAATGAGGTAAGAGAGGGCGGGTAACTCTAGTGTCAGGCGCCTACGGCACGTGACATCCCCGCTAAACCTTCCGCGCTACCTTGATCGCGAAGGCGTATTCGAAGGCGATCTCTTCCAGCCGCTGGAAGCGTCCCGATGCGCCGCCATGGCCGGCATCCATATTGGTCTTCAAGAGGATCGGCGCCGAGCCGGTCGTCTTCTCGCGCAGCCTTGCCACCCACTTTGCCGGCTCCCAGTAGGTGACGCGCGGGTCCGTCAGGCCACCGAGCGCCAGGATTGGCGGATAGGCTTTCGCGCCGACATTGTCGTAGGGCGAATAGGCGGCGATCTGTTTGTATTCTTCCTTGCTTTCGATCGGGTTGCCCCATTCCGGCCATTCCGGCGGGGTCAGCGGCAGCGTGTCGTCGAGCATGGTGTTCAGCACATCGACGAAGGGAACCGCGGCGATCAGGCCGGCGAACTTCTCCGGCGCCATGTTGGCAACCGCACCCATCAGCATGCCGCCGGCCGAGCCGCCCTCGGCGATGATGTTGGCGTAGGAGGTGAACTTCTCCTGATTCAGATAGTCAGCGGCGGCGATGAAGTCCTTGAAGGTGTTGGTCTTCTTCTCCATCTTGCCGTCTTCGTACCAGGCAAAGCCCTTGTCCTTGCCACCGCGGATATGCGCGATGGCATAGACGAAGCCGCGATCGGCAAGCGACAGGCAGTTGGTGTTGAAGCCGGCCGGAATGGTGATGCCGTAGGCGCCGTAGCCATAGAGCAGGCAGGGCGCGGAGCCGTCGAGCGGCGTATCCCTGCGATAGAGCAGGGTGACCGGCACCTCAACGCCGTCCCAGGCCGGGGCGAAGACGCGGCGGGTGACATAGTCGTCGGGATTGTGGCCGGAAGGCACTTCCTGCGTCTTCAGCAGCGTGCGCTCGCGCGTCACCATGTTGTAGTCGTAAAGCTGCGACGGCGTCGTCATCGAGGAATAGGAGAAGCGGATGACGTCGGTGTCGTATTCCGCGGCCCCCTGCAGCCCGAGCGAATAGGCCTCTTCGGCAAAGGCGATGGCATGCTCCTCGCCGGTGCGACGGTCGCGGATGATGATCTGCGGCAGCCCGTCCTTACGCTCCAGCCAGAGCAGGTGGCGGGCATAGGCCATGTGGCTGATGATCAAGGTTCCCGGCTTGTGCGGCACGACCTCGCGCCAGTTCGCCTTGCCCGGGTTTTCAACCGGCGCTTCCATGATCTTGAAATCCTTGGCGTCGCCGTCGTTGGTGAGGATGTAGAAGACGTCGCCGCCTTCCGTCATCGAATATTCGATGCCTTCCTCGCGCTCGGCCACCAGCTTCGGCTCCGCCGTCAGATCCTTGGTGGAGAGCAGGCGGTATTCCGACGTCTCGTGGTCGTGGATGTCGATGTAGATGAAATCGTCGAGAAGCGAGCCGCCGACGCCCATGAAGAAGCCGGCATCCTTCTCCTCGTAGACCAGCCGGTCTTCGGCTTGCGGTGTCCCGATGATGTGGTGGAAGACCTTCGACGGACGGTGGTTCTCGTCGAGCGCGGAGTAGAAGAAGCTCTTGCCGTCAGGTGCCCACGCACCGCCGCCGCCGGTGTTCTCGATGACATCGGCCATGTCCTCGCCGGTCGCCAGATCGCGCACCTACAGTGTGTAGAATTCCGAACCCTTGTCGTCATAGCCCCAGATGCCGCGGCTGTGGTCGGTCGAATGGTCGAGGCCCGCCAGCCGGAAATAGGCTCTGCCGACGGCTTCCTTGTCGCCGTCGAGCAGGACGGCCCGGATCGTCTCGTCCTTGACGTCGCCGTTGCGGGGGATGCGGAAATAGCGCGGCTGTTCGCCACCGGTGACGAAGAACGTGCCGTAGGCATAGTCGCCGTCCTTCATCGGCACGGAACTGTCGTCTTCCTTGATGCGGCCGCGCATCTCTGAGAACAGCATCTTCTGCAGCGCCTTGGTGTCTTCCATCGCCGCGTTCATGTAGACGTTTTCGGCTTCCAGGTGCTGGCGGATCGCGGGATCGAGGATCGATGGATCCTTGAACATCGCCTGCCAGTTGTCGGCGCGCAGCCAGGCGTAGTCGTCGGTGCGGGTGATGCCGTGGCGCGTATCGGAGAGCGGCTTCTTGGCGGCAGCGGGCGGGTTCGGCAGGTTCTTGAAGACGGTCAAGGAAGGCTCCGGATACGGGGTGTCAGGTGGGCAAGAGATAGAGGCGCGGATGCCGCGGATCAAGCGCCGAAGGCAGCGCTATGTCAAAACCGAAGGAATGCTCACGTTGCCTTGATGTCACCACATTGTTTAAGAAAGTCCGCTACGTCGCCCGGAATTTGCCCCCTGTTCGACCGTGAAAGCCCCGGTCGTCCACAGGCGATTCCGGAATGAGAATGCAAAGGAATCCCACCGCAATGCCAAAACGTCTCGTGTTGCTTCTGTCCGCATTTAGCCTTGCTTTTCCAGCCTTCGCCATTGATCCCGCAATCAAGAAGCAACTCGAAAAGCTCGATCCCGCGACCCGTCTCGAACAGAGCTGCGACACCGAGGCGATGAGCCGAATCAACAAGGACGATACCGGCTACAAACCCGATAAAGTCATTGCCTATACCTTCAAGGATCCCGTTCCCGGCGACGATAGGCTGGAGGCACCCGGCGCCGTCTTCCGCAGCAAGGGCGACTGGTATCACCTGTCCTACACCTGCATCACCGGTCCGCAGCACATGAATGTTCGCGAGCTTGACTATAAGATCGGCGAGAAGGTGCCGAAGGAGAAGTGGGAAAAATACTACCTCTATGATTGACACCATTGCCACGTAGTCTGCGTTTGCAGGCGCTGCCTTTCTGAAGCCTTAGTCCTCAGGCATCAGCTCCTTCGTTGATGCCGGCGGCGAATCGCAGGAGCGATCGCAAGCGGCATCAGACCACATGGCGCCGGCGCGCTGCGTGCGTTATGCAGCGCTTGAACAATGAACGGCTTCTCTTTGGTATGAATCGTATTTTTCTCGCTCCGGCGCTGCTGATCGCCTCAGTCTCGGTTGCCGCCGCTGCCGCTCTGCCGCCGCAAGATGCGCCCATTGTCACCGCACCCCTCACGCAAGCGCCTACGATGGCTCCCGGGCCAAAGCTGGTGGAACCGCATCTGCGCATTGCCCGTTCTGGCGTCAAGGGTCACGCGCGCGTGGCACTGACATTCGACGCCTGCATGGGCAAAGCCGACGACCGCATCCTCTCGGTGCTGGTCCGCGAGCGGATCCCCGCGACGATCTTCGTCACCGCACGCTGGCTGAAGCACAATCCGCAGGTGTTGCAGGTCTTCCTGCAGAACCCCGATCTTTTCGAACTCGAGAACCACGGGCAGAACCATATTCCGGCCGTGGACACGCCGGTCTCGATTTACGGCATTGCGTCCGCCGGCTCGCCCGAGGCCGTGCGCCAGGAAGTGCAGGGCGGCGCCGATGCGATGGTCGCGGCCGGCATTGCCTCGCCGCATTGGTTCCGCGGCTCGACCGCCAAATACGACCTGTCCGCGATCGCCGAGATCCGTGATATGGGATACCGCATCGCCGGCTATTCCGTGAACGGAGACGGCGGCTCGCTGCTCGGCGCTACGGTCACGGAAAAGCGGATTGCGGCCGCCAAAGACGGCGACGTGGTGATTTCCCACATCAACCAGCCGACCCACGCCGCGGGTGAGGGCGTCGCCAAGGCGATCCTCGATCTGAAGGCCAAGGGCGTCGAATTCGTCCGCCTGCAGGACGTCGACGATACCGGCGACGACCAGACGACGCAGTGAGTTAGTTGAGAGCGGTCTCCCGGCGGTCCTCGCTGATGTTCGGACGCTCAACGAACGCCGGTGCGTCGCGATCGAGCGCGAAATCATCAAACCAGTCGCGGTATCCTCCGCCGATCATTGCGCCGATGACCTGCGTCGCGAGATAGGAGAAAGTGATGCCGTTGCCGCCGTAGCCATAGGCGGCATAGACCTGCGGCATCAAGGGAACGGGACCAATCAGCGGCAGCCCGTCCGAAGTCTCCCCGAACGTGCCGCACCACGCCGTCGCGACACGGGTATCGGCCCTTGACCAGAGCCGTTTCATCTTTTCCCGGATCGACATGATCTTTTCGGCAAGCTTGGCGTCGCGGATCGCGGGATCGACGGTGTCGTCATCCTCGCCGCCGGCGATGATCCGCCCGTCCGGTGTCGTGCGCATGTAGAGATAGGGGTGGCTGTCTTCCCAGATCAGCACCTGATCGCGCCACAGCACTGCCGGATCCTGCGGCATCGTTGCCAGCGCCCAGCTCGACGTCGTCCGATGCAGCTTCGGCATATCGATGCCTGGCATGGCGTAGCCGGTGGCGAGTACCGCTGTTTGTGCGTCGATAACGAACGAGCCGTCTGTCTCGGCGCTCACGCGCCCGCCCTCACTATGGAGTTTGGTGACCGAGGCGCCGATGAGACGCGCGCCTTGCTTCACCGCAATGTCCAGCAGAGCCCAGGTCAGGAGCAGCGGATCGGCCTCCGCCGAGCCGCGGGACAGGATGCCCGCATCGCGATCAAGTTCGAATTCGGTAAAGAGATCGCAATGCTCCAGATAGCGGCTGGGCAGACCGGCTCGGCGACGAAGCTCGACCTCTCTCAGAAGATCACCCGCGCCCTCCTAGTTGCTGGTCAGGAACAGCGATTGCCGCGGCATCAGATTGCACGCGATGCGACTAGCGACGATCAGCTTCGACAGACCAGCGACCGAGGCGGCACTTCGCCGATAGATGCCGACGGCGCGCTCGAACCCGTAGAAATGCTCGAGTTCGCCGAGCGTTCGGTCGATCTCCCACTGCAGCATGGCTGTACTCGCCACCGTGCTGCCAAGACCGGGCGTCTCGCGATCGACGATGACCACGGAAAGTCCGCGTGCTGAGAGATGTTGGCCCATCAGCGCACCGGTAATCCCACCGCCGATGACCATCGCGTCGACCTTGAGATTATCCTGAAGTGGCTGGTAGGTGGGTTTTGTTCCGGCGCGGCTCCAAGGGGGGATGCCGCTCTTCAGCCGGTTCTGGCTGGACTCTGCAAGATCGATTTCTGCCATCTGACGCGTCTTACCTCAATTATTTCGGCAATTGCGGTTGCAGTCTCTCTTCGATGAAAAGTTCATCGACGATGGTCATGACAATCAGCGATAGTGGTAGCGCGAGCATAGCACCAACTGCGCCCCACATCCAAGTCCAGAACAGAATTGCCAGAAACACCACAAAAGGATTGATTTCCAGGCGCTTCCCCATCACTGCCGGAAAGACCAGATTTTCCATGACGAGGTGGACGATGAAGAATGCCGCGGCTGGCATGAGGCCGACTACGAGGCCGTCGTGTGTGAGGATGCCTGCGATGGCGACGGCCAGCGTCATGGAGGCAATGCCGAGATAGGGAATGAAGCTCGAAAGAAAGGCAAAGAAGCCCCAGAGCACTGGCGCCGAAAGACCGCCAAGATAGGCGATCACCATCATCATGACGCCGAGGCACGCATAGACCAATGAAGCCGTAGCAAAGTAGAAGCCGAGGACCTGTTCGACGCCGTTGATCACCCGGATGGCGGCAAGCCGCTGTGAGCGCGTCCGGAAGACCATGATGATCGATTTGCGCAGGCTGACACGCCCGGCAAGGAAGAGCAGCAGCGCGGCGAAGAAGATCAACGCCTGGATAAGGGCAGGGGTCAGGTTGGCGCTGATGAGATGCAGCACGTTGCCGGTATTTTCCAGGAGCTTTTCGCTCGACATCGGCCCGCCCTGGAAGGTCTCCGGCGTGATGTGCAGCCACCGGATCCGTTCGAGATAGGGCATCAGCCGGTTGAACGTCTTCTCGACGAAGGCCGGGCCCTCGTTGGCAAGGGTCGTCAGCGGTCCGGCAAGCGAATTGGCGACGAGGATGATCACCAGCGCGACGCCGGTCGACAGGATGACGGCGTTGGTAATGCGCGGCACGCCGAGTCTGCTGAGCTTTTCCGCCAGTAGCCCGAGAATCATTCCGACGACGACGGCAAGTGTTACCGGGACGAGAATGAGCGACATCATGTAGATGGCCGAAAGAGCAAGCACCGCAAAGATGCCGATGACCGCCCAGGCCATGGTGATATCAAGCCCGTCCTTTTCGACGCGGCGTGTCGGCGCCTGCGGCATCTCCTCCGCGTCTTGGCTCAGTTTTTCGGCCCAGGCGCTGACAGGGCGCTCGCCCATTGTGATCTTGCTGGCCTGCTTGCGGATGCCGTTGGCAATTCCCATCGTTACAAAGTCCCCCGGAAGCCCAGATGCTTCGCGACGGAAACGCTCAGGAACCCCTTCAAGTTCCTGAGGGGTCACGCAGAGAGCGTCAGGCCGATACCCCATGGGTCGCGCAGGAAGACGCCGCCATTGTGCTTTTCGCTCTTGATCTCGAGTTCGTCGAGCTTGGCGATGGCCTTGTCGAGCGAGGCCTTGTCATTGAAGCGAAGCGTGTAGTCCGAGAGACCGGTCATGCCGTCCGCGCGGGTTCCTGCGCCGCGGCTGTTCCAGACGTTGGCGGCGATGTGGTGATGGTAGTCGCCGGTCGCGAAGAAGCTGGCGCCGGGACGCTGCGCCATCAGCTTCAGGCCGAGCACATCGCGGTAGAAGGTGTCTGCCTCCGGAATATTGCCGACCTGCAGGTGGATATGGCCGATGGCGGTGCCGTCGGCCATGCCGTTCCAGGCATCGTGAGGTGCGCTGTTATAGAGCGACTGAAGATCGAGGCGAAGCGTCGCCATTTCCACCTGGCCGTCCTGATGGAACTTCCATTGCTCATGCGGACGGTCGGCATAGATCTCGATGCCGTTGCCTTCGGGATCGGAAAGATAGATGGCTTCGCTGACGAGGTGATCGGAAGCGCCGTCCAGAGCAACGTTGTTGTGCGCGGCGTGGCGCAGCCAGCGGGCCAATTCGGTGCGGCTGGGCATCAGGAAGGCTGTATGGAACAGCCCGGCGGCATTGCGCGGCGCGATACGGACATCCCTGCTCGTCGTCAGCGTCAGAAGCGGCGTGCTGTCGACGCCGAGCACTTCGCCGCTGGCGCTTTTCTCGATGACCTTCAGGCCAAGCATGGATTGGTAGAAACTGGAAACCAGCGGCAGGTCGGTGACGACGAGATGCGACTGGTCGACATAGGCAGGGCGGGTGAGAGCGTAGGAAGTTTCGGTGGTCATGCGTCTTTCTCCTGCCGTGGATGAGAGAGGCGTACCGGCGGTGGCGGCGAAAGCGCCGCCTGTAGCGATACCAAGGAATTTGCGCCGGTCCATGTGCCTCAGAGGTCCCCTTGGTTGCTGTACTTGATCCCTATATGGCGGATTCCGATTGTTCACAGAAGGCCAGTTTTTGGCGATTCAGTGTTCGACGATCGTTGACGACAATCTGCGTCGATCTTGATCTTGATCAAAGCGCCTTATTTATCTCCTGAGAGGATGTGGGCAGTTGGAAAAGGCACCGCTGGAGGGCCTGAATGTATAAGAAAATCATCGTTCCGATCGAAATAGGCGCGTTGGACCGCGGCGAGAAGGCGTTCCGCAAAGCATCGACGCTCCTGGATACGGGAGGTGAGATCATTTTGCTCAACGTCGTCGAGGACGTACCCACCTATGTCGCGATCGATCTGCCCGCCGAACTGATCCAGAATGCAATCGATGATGCCCAGGAGAGGCTCGGCATGCTGATCCGCACCAGCGGCATTCCGGCAATGATCGAGATTGGTCACGGCCGCCCGGCCCATAGCATCCTCGCTGCCGCGGAAACACATGGTGCGGATCTCATCATTATCGCTTCTCATACCCCCGACTTCAGCAACTACTTCATCGGCGCCACCGCCGACCGTGTCGTCAGGCATGCCAAATGCTCGGTGCTGGTCGATAGGCAGCGCTAAGAAGAAAAACGGCAAAGGACCGATGGAGGAACATCCATGACCGACATGCAGACCTATGAGAAGATCCTGCGCGATCGCCAGCGCGAGCTTGAATCGCGGTTGAGCCGCATCGACGTCGATCTCGGGCGCACCAAGGAGCAGGACAGCGACGATCGCGCGACCGAGAGCGAGAACGACGAAGTGCTCGAGGGGCTCGGCCAGGCCGGCCAGGAAGAGCTGCGGGCCATCAACGCCGCCCTCGACCGGGTCGCGAAGGGCACCTATGGCACCTGCGTTCGCTGCGGGGAGCCGATCTCCAAGGAGCGCCTTGGCGCCGTTCCTTATGCGCCCCTTTGCGAGGATTGCATGGGCTGATTTGTCTGTTGTGTTATCAGGGTGGCCGCTTTTGGCGGCTACCCTTTTGCTTTGCGCCCGTATATCTCCAAGCGCAAAAATCGGTGTCCAAAGCTCACGAAGATTTAATGGTTCGCCATCTCTGTTGTGTTGCCGGCACACCGTTTCGGTGCGACGATCGGGTGGAAAGGTGAGGGGTTCCCAGCATGACAGAGTTCAACGGCATCCGCTGGGCTTACGACAAGTACGAGCTAATCGCCGACGGCGTCGTCCACGGCGTGGGCTTAGCGTTTGCGCTCATCGGCGCGACCGTCCTGATCTTTTACGCCACGCTCTGGAGCTCCCACGGCGAACTCGCCGCGGCCTGGATTTACAGTGTCGGCCTGGTGCTGACGATCGGTATCTCCTTTTCCTATAACGCCTGGCCGGTTTCGCGGACGAAGTGGTACCTTCGCCGTCTCGATCATTCCTCGATCTTCATCCTGATCGCCGCCACCTACACCCCCTTCCTGGAGCGCGGTGCCGATAGTCCGCTTCTGTTCGGGATGCTGATCGGAATCTGGGTGATCGCAGCGCTCGGCATCTTCCTGAAATGCGCCTTTCCCGGGCGCTTCGACAAGCTCGCCATCCTTCTCTATCTCGGAATGGGGTGGAGCGGCATCCTCGTAGCCGGGCCGGTGGCGGAGCGTATCCCCTATGTATCTATGCTCCTGATTCTCGTCGGCGGTGTCATCTATTCTCTCGGCGTCGTCTTTCACGTGTGGGAAAAGCTGCGCTTCCAGAACGCCATCTGGCACGGCTTCGTGGTGGCCGCGGCGGCCGTTCACTATTCGGCGGTCCTCACCTGCTTCAGCATGGCAAACACGGGCCTCTGATTGTTGCGCCCAGGCGCGACAGCCAATGTCTGTGTCCGGTGCGGCGTGATGCGCCGACCTGGGCGCGGACCGTCGTTCCTTCGCTCGATTTGACTGGTTTACAACGCTGAATGCGGGGCGTATGCCGCTTGCCGGAACCGAACTGAAACTGGACTTGATATGACCGACGCCGTTCTCGTGCGCGATGCCATCGAAGCCGACCTCCCGGCGATCCGCGATATTTACAATCATGCTGTCGAGCATACGACCGCGATCTGGAACGAGACGCTGGTTGATCTCGACAACCGCATCGAATGGTTCAAGGCGCGCAAGGCGAAGGGCTTCCCCGTCATCGTTGCGGAAAAGGACGGCAAGGTCGCAGGCTATGCCTCCTATGGCGATTGGCGGGCTTTCGATGGCTACCGCCATACCGTCGAACACTCGGTCTACATCGACAAGGATTGCCGCGGCGCGGGCATCGGCGAGTTGCTGATGCGGGCGCTGATCAAGCGCGCCGCCGACGCCAATATCCACGTGATGATTGCCGGCATCGAGGCGGCGAACGCAGCCTCCATCAAGCTGCACGAAAAGCTCGGCTTCCGCGTTGCCGGAACCTTTTCGGAAGTCGGCACCAAGTTCGGCCGCTGGCTCGACCTGATCTGCATGGAGCTTAGGGTTACGAAGTGAGCCTTATCGTTCTCACCGGCGCTTCGGGATCGGGCAAGACGGCGATCGCCAAGGCGATTGCCGCCCGGTTTGCGGGTGAGATCGATGTCCACCATTTCGACGATATCGGCGTTCCCCCGCTCTTCCAGATGACGGCGGAGTACGGCTCGCCGGCCGGTTGGCAGCGAGCCATGACCTTCAAATGGCTGGAGAGCCTTGCAGAGGCTCAGCGCGCCGGCCGCAATCAACTGCTCGAAGGCCAGATGCGCCTTGCATTTCTGGAGGAGGCGGCAGCCGCAGCAGGCATTGCGTATTTGCCGCTGCTGGCCGATTGCGACGACGAAACACGAACGCATCGCCTGGCGATCGAGCGTCGGCAGCCAGAGCTTGCCAACGCCGAAATGATGATCTGGGCATCCTTCCTCCGCCGCGAAGCCGTGGCGAAGAAATGCGCGATACTGGATACGTCCCGCTTGTTACTGGATGAAAGCGTCCGTGCGGTCGTCGAACGCTTCTAACCGGCCTTCGCGCCCGAACGTTATTTCCCGGGCTCGAACACCATCGCGTGGCCGTTGATGCAGTAGCGCAAGCCGGTCGGCGGCGGGCCGTCGGGAAAGACGTGGCCCAGATGTGCATCGCAGGTGCCGCAGCGGATTTCCGTGCGGACCATGCCGTAAGTCGTATCGCGGTGTTCGGTCACCGCGTCGGGCGAAACCGCTTCGAAATAGCTCGGCCAGCCGCAGCCTGCATCGAACTTCGTATCCGAGCGGAACAGCGGCGAATTGCAGCCGACGCAGCGATAGAGCCCGGTCTCGAAGGAATCCCAATAGGGGCCGGTGAAGGCACGCTCGGTGCCATGCTGCCGGGTGATCCGGTATTGCTCGGGCGTCAGCTGTTCCTTCCATTCCGCATCGGTCTTGTGAACTTTGGCGATTGTCGTATCGGCCATGGCTTGTTCCTTTCGCGCCGCGGGGTACGGCTTTGATTTTCGACAGCAATGTGGTGCGGGAAGCTGGTTGGATCAAGAGATGTTTGTCACGGCGACCGAGCTCCGGGATGGCGGAAACTGCCGTGCCGATTGCATTTTTATGGGGACGGTGAAAGGTCGGCATGCCCGGAGCACCTGGGTTGCCGGTGTTCAATGGACGCCGGCGCAGATGTGTCCCGTTCTCTGTGAGTATCCTTCACCCAACCGCCGATTGCGAACGGAGAAGGCTTGAGGCGGGGCTTTTCTTCTCTTACACCTGACGATGCTTCCGGCGTTCGCCGGCCTTATGCAGCGTTGCGAGCAGAGGAGAGGACATGGCCGGCGTCACGGCTTTGACATTTGCGGCCTTGTGTCTGCCACTGCTCGGTGCCGTTGTTGCTCCCTTTCTCGTTCGCGCCCTTGGCGCAAAGGCCGCCTGGCTACTGGCGCTTGCGCCGCTGCTGGCCTTTGCGCACTTCGCCAGCCTGCTACCGGCAATATCCGGTGGCGAGGTGATTGCCGGCGGCTATGCCTGGGTGCCGAGCTTTGACCTCCGCTTCGCCTGGCTGCTCGACGGTCTTTCGCTGACTTTCGCGCTGCTGATTACCGGGATCGGCACGCTGATCGTGCTTTATTCCGGCGGCTACCTGAAGGGTCACCTGGATCAGGGGCGTTTCTTCTCGTTCATCTTCCTGTTCATGGGGGCGATGCTCGGCCTCGTCGTGTCAGACAGTCTGCTGATGCTCTTCGTTTTCTGGGAACTGACGTCGATCACCTCCTTCCTGCTGATCGGATTTGATCATGAGCGCTCGGCTGCCCGTCGCGCCGCCTTGCAGGCGCTCGTCGTCACCGGCGGCGGCGGCCTTCTGCTGTTGGCGGGCCTATTGCTGATCTGGAGCACGACAAACGCCACGCAGCTGTCGACGCTGCTGCAGTCAGGCGATCTGCTGCGCGCCAATCCATATTATCTGGCGATCCTGATTCTCGTTCTCGGTGGCGCGTTCACCAAGTCGGCGCAGTTTCCGTTTCATTTCTGGCTGCCGAACGCGATGGAGGCGCCGACGCCGGTTTCCGCTTACCTGCACTCGGCGACGATGGTGAAGGCGGGCGTCTATCTCCTGATGAGGCTCAATCCTGTCATGGGCGGGACTTCGGCATGGGAGACCTTGCTGCCGCTCTTTGGTGGCGTGACGTTGATCGTCGGTACGCTGCTTGCGATCCGCCAGACCGACCTCAAGCTGCAACTCGCCTATACCACCGTTTCTTCGCTTGGCCTTCTCGTGTTGCTGACCGGCTTCGGTTCGCCCTATGCGATCGAGGCCGCGGCGCTCTACGTCGTGGCGCATTCGCTCTTCAAGGGAGCGCTGTTCATGGTGGCTGGCATCATCGACCATGAGACCGGCATGCGCGACATCACCCGGCTGGGCGGCCTGAGGAAGGCGATGCCGCTGACCTTTGCTGCCGCCCTTGCCGCGGCGATTTCCATGGGCGGTCTGCCACCATTCTTTGGCTTTCTCGCCAAGGAGGAAATCTATGCCGCGCTGGCGCATGGGGACCCACGATCGATCGTCTATACACTGGTTGCAGTAGCAGGCAATGCGCTGATGTTCGCGGTCGGCTTCGCGGTGGCGCTGAAGCCGTTTCTCGGGCCAGTCCTCGCAACGCCCAAGCATCCGCATGAGGCACCACCATTGCTATGGGCCGGTCCCGTCGTGCTGGCGCTATTGGGCCTGATCGGTGCGGTGTTCTCTGCAGTTGCTCACCACTACATCTCGTCTCCGGCGGCGTCCGCTATCCGTGGATCGTCGAGTGTGATCGAGATTTCATTGATCCCGCACGCAGGCGTGCCGCTGCTTCTGTCTGCGCTTACGATCGTATTCGGCATTCTTGTCTATTGGCGGATAGATCAAGCGCGTCTGAGCATGGCAGTGGTACTGCGTAAGCTTGGTCCGGGACCGGATTGTGGTTTCGATTACCTTATCGCCGGTCTCATCCGGTTGTCAGTCCGCGTGACGCGTTTCATCCAACCGGGACGACTTGAACTCTACATCACCTGCACCTTCCTCTGCGTCGCCGCGATCCTGCTCGTTCCGCTCTGGTTCTACGGCGAAATGCCGGCGCTCCCTGTCTGGCCGCAGCAGGTCCAGATCCACGAATGGGCCATCTTCCTGCTTGCCGTTCTTGGCCTGTTGAGCGTTGTCATTGCGCGCGACCGGCTGACGGCGATCGTCTCGCTCGGCATCCAGGGCTTCTCCGTCGCCATCATATTCCTGCTCTTCGGTGCGCCCGACCTTTCTTTCACGCAGTTCATGGTGGAGACCCTGTCGGTCGTCATCCTGGCGCTGGTCATGACCTGCCTTCAACTGTCGCCGACCGACCGGCGGCCACTCGGCCAGAAGATATTCGACGGCAGCATCGCGATCGCCTGCGGCTGCGGCGTCGCGCTGCTTCTGATGAAAGCTACGCAGGCGCCGTTCAACAACGCACTGACGGAGTTCTTCAACACCTACTCGAAGACGATCGCGCACGGCGCCAACGTTGTGAACGTCATCATCGTCGATTTCCGCGGTACCGATACGCTGGGCGAGATCGCGGTCGTCGCCATCACCGGCCTTGCGATCCTCGCCCTCGTTCGCATCCGCGCGCAGACCGAGCGAAAGCTTGCGGAAAACGATCCGGATGCACCTGAGGATCTCGGAGTCGAGCGCCCATGAACACGCTGATCTTCCGCACGATCGCCCCCGTGCTGACGGCACTGATGCTGCTCTTTTCCGTCTTCGTCCTGCTGCGCGGCCACAACGAGCCGGGTGGCGGCTTCATCGGCGGGCTGATTGCGGCCTCGGCGCTGGCGATCTTTGGTATTGCCCGCGGCGTCGGCGCTGTGCGCCGCGCCATCGTCTTCCATCCGATGTCGATATCAGGCGCCGGACTGTTGATGTCGTGCTGCGCCGGACTGCTGTCGATCATCTTTGGCGTGCCGTTCATGACCGGGCTGTGGGCCTATCCTGAGATAGCAGGTGTCGAGGTGCCGCTCTCGACCGTCATGCTCTTCGATATCGGGGTCTACCTGGTGGTCGTCGGCGCCATCACGTCGATCGCGCTGGCGCTGGAAGAAAGGGAGGTCGAGTGATGGAACCGCTGTTTGCGATCCTCGTCGGCCTGTTCTTCGCCGCCGCGGTCTATCTGATGCTGTCGAAGTTCTCGATCCGCATTATGCTCGGCATCGCCATCCTCGGCAACGCGGTGAACCTGTTGCTGTTTACGGCCGGGCGGTTGACGCGCGAAGTGCCGCCGATCATCCCGTCAGATTTCGCAGCGCTCCCCGCCGGCGCCGCCAATCCGCTGCCGCAGGCGCTGATCCTGACGGCGATCGTCATCTCATTTTCCTTCCTCGCCTTCCTGCTGGTGCTGACCTATCGCGCCTATCAGGATATCGGTACCGACAACACCGACGAGATGCGTGTCGCCGAGCCCGTCGATCCGCCACTGCCGCCGATGGGGTACTAGATGGCGGCTCCGGCAAATACGATCACCGATCTTTCCGCTGCGATGGTGACGGCGCCCGTGCCGCTGGCACACTGGCTCGTCATCGCACCTGTCGCGCTCTGCATTACGCTCGGCGCCGCGCTGCTGATGATGCGCAGTTCGATGCGGCTGCAGGCGCAGGTCGCCGTTCCCGGCCTCGCCGTTCTGGTCTTGCTGGATGCCGCGCTGTTGCTAAAGGTGGTCGCGCATGGCCCGTTGACCATGGTCATGGGGCGCTGGCTTCCACCCTTCGGCATCGCCTTCACCGTCGATCTCTTCGGCGCGCTGATGGCTTTGACGGCAGCCATCGCGGCACTTGCCGGCGGCCTCTATGCACTGAAGGACGTAACTGAAAGCGGCCGGCGATACGGTTTCTTTCCCTTCCTGCTGCTTCTGATGGCAGGCGTTTCGGGGGCGTTCCTGACGGGCGACGTCTTCAACCTCTATGTCTGGTTCGAGGTGCTTCTTATCTCGTCTTTTGGCATGCTGATCCTCGGCTCGGAGCGCGGCCAGATCGATGGAGCGATGAAATATGCGGTGCTGAACCTGATCGGCACGACCCTGTTCCTGATCTCGGTCGGCATCGTCTACGCCGTCTTCGGTACGCTCAACATGGCCGATATCGCAGCCAAGGTGGAAACTGTCCGCGACACCGCGCCGCTGATGACCCTGTCGGCCCTCGTGCTGCTCGCCTTCGCCATGAAGGCGGCTGCCTTTCCCGTCAATTTCTGGCTGCCGGCCTCCTATCATACGCCGCGCATCGTCGTGTCGGCGCTGTTTGCCGGTCTGCTGACCAAGGTCGGCGTCTACGCTCTGATCCGCATCATGGTGATGCTACTGCCGGTCGAGCGCGAGCAATTGAGCCTGGTGATCGCCGCGGCGGGGGCTGCGACCATCATCGTCGGCGCGCTCGGCGCGTTGGCGCAGGACGATATCCGCAAACTGCTCGGCTACGTCGTGATATCGGGCATCGGCAACATGCTGGTCGGCATTGCACTCGGCACGCCAGGCGGCCTCTCGGGCGCGATCGTCTATGCCCTGCATTCCATGGTGCTGATGACGGCGCTCTATCTCCTGGCCGGACAGGCGGCTGCCGTTGCCGGCAGTTTCTCGCTAGCCGGGCTCGGCGGCCTCTATCGTAGGAGCAGCGGCTTTGCGGCGATCTCCTTCATTCTCTTCGTCGCCGCCTGCGGATTGCCGCCCTTTTCCGGCTTCTGGCCGAAGGTGATCCTGGTCCGGGCATCGATCGACGTCGGCGCCTGGTGGCTGGCCGCCGCGATCCTGATCGGCGGCTTCCTGCTGACGATCGTCTTCGGGCGCGTCTTCCTGCTTGCCTATTGGCGGCCGGCGGCGGCGCCACAGACGGCAGCCTCCATTGGCTGGCAGGCGGGATTGCCGCTGTTCATCCTGACAGCTCTTGTCGTCGGTTTCGGCATTCTCCCAGAACAATTACTGGAGATGGCGCAGGCTGCAGCGACCGGCCTCATCGATCCGACATCTTATCTGCAGTCGGTCTTCCCGGATGGAGGGATGCCATGATCGCCTTGCTGCTGAACGTCCTGCTCGCCGTCGCCTGGGCCACCGTTACCGGCAGCGCGTCGGCACACAACCTCGTCTTTGGCTTTGCGATCGGCGCCCTGTGCTTGTCCGTCGTGCGCGAACCCTATGGCAGCAGGGGATATCTTCGCCGGTCATGGGCAATCCTGCATCTCGCCCTGCTGTTTCTGAAGGAACTGGCGATTTCCGCCTGGCGGGTCGCCGTCACGGTGCTGACGCCCAACATGCGGCTGCAACCCGGCATATTCGCCTTTCCCTTGACCGTCGACCGCGATTTCGAGATCACCCTTCTCGCCAACATGATCACCCTGACGCCGGGTACGCTGTCGGTCGATGTTTCCGATGACCGCAAGACGCTTTACGTGCACGCGCTGGATTGCGCCGATCCCGAGGCGACCAAACGCGATATCACCGACGGTTTTGAGCGCCGGATCATGGAGGCATTTCGATGATCGCGCCGCTTGCCATCATTTCCACGGCCGCCGCGGTTGCTCTCGTGATCCTCGGCGTTGCCTTTCTTCTAGCAGGCTGGCGGGTCGTCGCAGGTCCGACGCTGCCCGACAGGATCCTGGCGCTCGATACGCTGTCAGGCACGGCGATCGGCTTCATTGCCGTGCTGGCGGTTAAAACAGGCTTCAGTCTCTACATCGACATTGCCATTGCGCTGGGCCTGGTCGGCTTTCTGGCGACTGTCGCCTTCGCGCGTTTCGTGATGTCACGCGCCACTGTTGCGGAACGGCAAGGCGAAAAACCGGGGGGTGCCTCGAAAAAGCCCAAAGTGGCGGCCAAACGCAGCGGTAAGAACGGCAGGAAGGGCAAGAAATGATGGACTACGCGGCAGCGCTCGTCGTCTCTTTCCTTTTATTGGCCGGCTCGCTGTTTGCGCTCGTCGCCGCTCTCGGCGTGGTGCGGTTGCCGGATCTCTACACGCGGATGCACGCCGCTTCCAAGGCGGGGACGGTGGGTTCGGGCATGCTGCTCTTTGCCGCTGGGATCGCATCGGGCGAGGTCGCAGTCTTTGCGCGCGCAGTTGCTGGCTTCGTCTTTTTCCTGTTGACGGCACCGGTTGCGGCGCACCTCCTTGCCAAGGCCGCGCATCAGACAGGATATCGCCTCGGCTCTCAATCCGTGCGCGACGACCTCGCCAAAAGATGAGAGCGCTTCCGATTCAGTATTTTAAGTTGATTTTTGCACCCATTTGCAGATTTCTTAATGGTTAATGTTTGGGTTCACGATGAACAATTCTTGCGAAGAGGCATTTTTCGGTAGATATATACGAAATAATAATTGGCGTTTTCGCAAAACGGTGATATTTGATGATCTAAGTAGAGTTCTGATATTGAATTAGAATCACGTTGCTTATTTCCTCGTTGGCTTTGCATTTCAGTGTTTAATTGAGGAAGTCGACTGCGTGATAGCGTACTAGTTTGAAATCAGGCAGTATAAGAACGGGTTTCGGCCTCAGGAATCTAGGGGTGGATTTCAGTTTTTCGAAACAGGTAGCCGTAGCCTGAGTTTTTTGCTGTTGCTCTACGATAACGGTCTTGTCTTAAGGGGTCGAGACCTTTGGAGCATTGAAACAGGAGAAACGTAATATGACGGATACTGCAGCCGGTAGCGGGCCGGAATTGCTGGTGGAGCTTACCGCAGATATTGTCGCCGCCTATGTCAGCAACCACGTTGTGCCAGTTGGTGATCTCGCCAACCTGATCTCGGACGTGCATTCGGCACTCAGCAACACGTCGACGCCGCAGACTGCAACAGCGGTCGTCGAGAAGCAGAAGCCGGCTGTGTCGGTGCGCAAATCCGTCCAGGATGAGCAGATTACCTGCCTGGAATGCGGTGGCAATTTCAAGTCGCTGAAGCGTCATTTGATGACCCATCACAGCCTTTCGCCGGAAGAATACCGCGAGAAATGGGAACTCCCTGTCGACTACCCGATGGTAGCGCCGGCCTACGCTGAAGCGCGTTCGCGCCTCGCAAAGGAAATGGGGCTCGGCCAGCGTCGCAAGCGCGGACGCGTCTGATTGTTGCCAAGGATTTGATCCTGTAGAGCCGGGCGGAAGCCCGGCTTTTGTGTTTCTTGGGGGGG
>Ga0123342_1003978_pt1 | contig 23137 bp, 15 predicted proteins | sample Turbeawhitnodule_FD_89960 | JGI IMG/M metagenome (GOLD analysis project Ga0123342, IMG submission 89960) | Root nodule microbial communities of legume samples collected from Mexico - Turtle bean Mexico white nodule | ecosystem: Host-associated > Plants > Roots > Nodule | place: Mexico: Nepantla... | reverse complement strand
GCGCTGTGAAACACCACCCGACAAGGCGAGTATCGGATGCAACAAAGTGCATCATCTCTATGATATCGCTCGTCGCGAATGGCACCCTCCTTACTGCTACGCCATGCATGTTCTAGCTGGGGACACCTTGCCACCAACGAATGTCCACTCTGGGAATCCTGTCGCTGATGTGCAAGGTGTTCCCCCCACCCCACTCGACTTTCATGCCCCATGCTGGTGCCACGATCGTCTTACTGAACTTACACGCTTGGAATTACCCTTCTGAGCCTTCAACAGCTTTAACTAAATTTACTGGGAGATCCGGCGATGTGCTCCTTGCGGCGGCGTGTAGACCACCCGATCTCCTAGCATTCTCATTCGGCGACTGTGACGTAACTCTGGTGACCGCCGGTTACGCACACTAGAGATTGGAGAACGCCAATTCAGCGATCGGCGACTATGCCCACTTCCGAGCCATTCATCTTTTCTAGCCTGCGTGTTCCATTGAGCACGCCCCACTCGAGCACGTGCAAGACACGTCATCACGCTGATGACCTGGTCGGTACAAAAAGAATTTGAGCAAACAACTACCAACAACAATATACTTAGCCTTTGCAATTGAGAGAGCCACACAAGCTTGCTTCTTGCTATGCCAAGATATGAGACTTGCTCTAAGAAGATGACATGTGCCACTTTTGGTCTTTCTATCCAGCTTGCTGCAAAATCAGAACTAGAATATCCGACCAAATTTATAGGATAGTGAGAGGAATACCATAAACCAACACGGGTTGTGCATTTGAGGTATTTCAGAATTTGTTTGACAACTTTGAAGTGAGATTCTTTTGGATTTAATTGAAATCTAGCACATAGGAAAACTGCAAACATGATGTCAAGCCTTCTAGCAGTGAGATAAAGCAAGGAACCAATCAATCCTCTAAATTTGGTTTGATCCACTGTTGTTCCAGCCAAGTCAGCATCCATATAATAGCTTGTTGACATTGGTGTGGATGTCTCTTTGTAGTTTTCCATCTCAAACTTCTTGAGAATCTCTTTGCATTACTTAGTTTGGCTTAGAAAGATGCCATTCTTTATTCTTAACCTGCACCCCTAAGAAGAAGGATAACTCTCCCATCATAGCAATTTCAAACTCCCCTTACATAGCATTGTCTTAGGGCTTGCTTGAGTCCATACAATGCCTTTTTTCAGCTTGTACACATGATTAGGATGTTGGTGATCTTCAAAGCCAGGAGGTTGTGACACATAAACTTCTTCATTGATGAACCCATTAAGAAATGCACTCTTCACATCCATCATTTCTAGTGAATTGATTCAGTTCATCATGCGTGGCAACAACCCATTTTTCATCTTTAAGTGCATCATAAATAGATTTAGGTTCAATTTGAGATACAAAAGTCACGTGTTTGCAGTAATTTGAGATAGAATTTCGAGTAGACACTCCCTTATCAATCTGTCCAATGATGTTGTCCACAAAAAGGTCTATAGGAATTCTCCATTCTTTGGGAAGATCATCCTGATTTTGTTTCGTCAAATCAATTGGTTGTTTTTATGGACAAAATTCCAGCTTTTGCATAATGGTGTTCTGATCATCATCTTCTGCATAATTCTTCATAGATTCTTTCTTAACTTTTGAAGTTTCTCTTTTGACCAACCACTATGTATGAGCCAAGGATGTCACTTGACATTCAATGAACTGGTGTATGTAATTGAGAAGTGCTACCTCTCAAACTTAGTCCTGTAAATGACAAACTACTTGATTTTTTACGGCAAGTGCACCGCGTTTGTCAGAAGTAATAATTGTCCCTAAGGACGAATATCGATCCTACAAGGAACAATGAATTATCAAGTACAATAATCGATAAATATATAACAAAACAATTAAAAGTGTTTTGAAAGTGGTTGTGTTGGCGATGATCAATAAGAAAACAAACAAAGAATTGGTTGTTTCAAGTTGGAAAAATCGGGATTAGGTTTCATATCTCTCACTCTCATGTATTTTGATTAGCATGTCAATATTAAGTTCTTTGATTGAAATTGATGCCCATATAAAAATCATTTATATCGATTCCTCGCATATAAAATCCTTAAGAATGTACCTTAACTATCGATCTCTCGCATAATTATAAGAACAACTTAGAACGAAGCTCAGACGTTTAATAACAATTAACATTTCAAGTCTATTCCTAGCACTCAAATATGTTAAGTATTGTTGTTTAGGTCCAAACCCTAAAAATACCTCTCGGTTAGATTTAAGATTCTCAATTTGTCACGGAAAGTTAAAAATAAAACAACAATACCAATAATCAATCAAGAACTGAATATTAATATATAAGATATCATCTCAATACATAAGAGTTTGAGTAGATTACTCCCAATCCCAAAGGGTAGAATTAGCCACGCATAGTTCTAGCACCTTCCATTCTCCCAATTGGGTTATAATTCACTCTATGGTGTTTTCCTCTCAATCTGGCACCCTAGGGTTGAGTCTCTAGCCCCCTATTTATCCTAATTTTCTAGGGTTAGGTTGCTTCATGTGTCGCGCTAATGGGATAAGTGATAAAACATAAAAAAGACCCAATCTTTCTATGCATCTTTTTCCATTATGGGACCTTCCAACTTTGTTTTTTTAGCTCAAATTATTCTCCTTTACTCCAAATATTCAATTCTCCCTAGAAATATGCAATTAACACCAAATTTGAGAATAAAATGCTCTTATTCAAATAAAGCTCATAAAAAATGTAAAAAGGTATAAATTCATAAATTAGGAATTATTTTATATGTAAATTAGCAATAAATCTCATAAGTGCCTATATTTTAAAATGAAATATTACTGAAATTAGACACTTATCACTATTATAGTTGTACTTATGGTAGATATGGAATATACACTTCTCTTTACTCTCAAATAATTACTCCACACATAGGTGAGGAATTTACAATTAAGGTTGATCTTTAACTTAGTTTTCTAAACGAAGAATTAATGTGCTTGCACTTAGAATTTTAGCACTTTTTCACTTGTGTGTGTAATGTTGATGATATCTCTTAATACTTGTCTTCTTTACATATACATCAACGTTCTTGTGTGATGGTACTTTTTTATAATGATAACAATGAAGGATATGTGTGACTTTCATCTTATGTCATGTATATGACTTGATCATCATTTGATGCATTTCTGATGCTCTCAACGTCTATCAAGTGTATCACTTAATAGTTAGGTCCATTGAGTTTTTTTTTGTAGACATCGTCTGATGTCTTAATGAGACCTTTGATACAACTCTTATGCGTTTGTCACTTCCAATTTAGCTGATACTAAGTTCGTTTCTGTCATCGTATGTTACACTAATGTTTAACATTGTCTGATACTTTGTGTAACATCATCTTTCATGTTTAAGCTAAGACAACTGTTTAGCATTCATTCTCTGCAACATCTATCACATGTATCATTTGATATATATAGTTTCTAGTGGTTCTATACATGAATGAGTTTGGTTATACATCATAACACATCTTATAGTATTTGTTATCATAAAAATTCTTAGACTCTTAGTCTGGTGGGTGAAAGATCGTCTGGTATATTTACAATTATGAAACCTTATGAATGGGTTTAATGAAAAGCACTTTTCAGGATGAGTCTAATATGCTAGACTTGAGTATTCTGACGATTGATGTTTCTATTCAAGTCATATACATCTAACCTTGTTTCTCTTTAATGAGTTGTTTGATATTCATGGCATGGTGTCTTACTCTTCATTAAGATAAAAGACATTTCAAAGCAACTACTCTTGATCCTTTTCTTGTTTCTCTTGGTGTTCTTCTTCATTCTTCTATGAGTCAAACTTCTTGACACTTCATCAACCTAAAAAAGTTTTTGATCAACTTCTTTAGATCTTCTTCTTATTTCTCTCATGATGCAAGATTTTATGGATATGAAAAACCAAGGTCATCTGTTGCTTCTTGTTTAGCCTTATAGATGAATTCTTCTGATCTTGTATACTTCAACTTCTTCTTTAGAGTAGGATGTCTAACATGGTGTCGTCTGTTTTTTTCTTTGTGTTGTAATCATGAGTTATGTTTTGAACCAAAGACTTGTTCTTCGTCAAGATTACGCTTGTTGAACTCTGAATAAATGTATTAGACACATAAAATTGTTTATTTGTTATTATATAAAACTTAGGTGTCAAACCATAAGACTTAATATATTTAAGACTTTCATCTTATGTTAGCTTAACTCGTTTTTTCCTTAACACTTACTAACTATCATGTCCTCTCCTAGTAACACATCTCGAACTAAACTCTATTGTTTACCATCATAGCATCATACATACATTACAAGAAAATTATTAAATATATATTATTTTAGTGACTAAAAAAATTATTGGTATCTAAAGCAGTTTCTACTATTAATAAATAGTTTCTAAATTGATTTAGATACCAATAATTTTTTTAGTCTCTAATATAGTAACTATTTTTTTTTGTCTCTAAAATTAGCTTCTATTTAATGATTTTCTTGTAGTGACACTACTAAAGTGGTGTACAAAAGTCTGCGATATAATTAAAGATCTCATTCAATCAAGATCTTTTATTATTTTTTTTTTCCAAAGAATGGTAACGTAGGCCTGCTGGAAAAGAATGTAAGCCAGAGCTAAACCAAGAGGAAGGGGTGAATTGGTTTTGAAAACTTTTTGAAAAAGATTAACCCTTTATAAAAGCTCTTTGAAAAATTATTCTTATAATAAAACTGAATACAATTGATTGTGAAATCAAGATTGATAAAAATAATTAATGACAAGACAAAAAAGATAGAGAAAGAGAGATATCATGTAGAAATTTATACTAAAATCACAACTAATCTTATATTTAGTCTCATCTATTCAAACTTAGAATAATTAGAATCCATTATCTTTATATGTTTCATACAAGCACTCAACACATGCAAACCATATACAAAATAGGAAATAATGCAAAATCAACTCCTGAATACAATTAAGAGGATATGTCCTACCTTTGGATTACACCAGGAGGAAACTAACCAATTCAACTCTTGAACACTTAAGAGGAAACAACTGGAAACACTTCAACAACATGGAAAAAGAAAGATGTTACCAAAAAATACAACAAAAGCAACACAAAAGTAATTCAGTAACACTACACAACCTTTTAATAGATTTCTTGAACAATCTTAAAAGCACTCTTTTAGCAAATGAAAATAACTAAAATTTTTATGAAATCAACATTACAATTTTTCTTTTCAAAGTATATTCATATATTTAAAAGAGAAATTCAAAAGTTTTATTTATAGAGTTATGAAAACACTAAGTAAAAACTATTTGAGACACATTTAATCGACTATCATAAGTTGGTAATGGATTATTCTTAGTAAAATTTTAAAATCACTTAACACACTCTAATTTAATCGATTATTACATGTGTTAATCGGTTATTTCAGTTTATATATTTATTTTAGATAACTTAAAAACAAAGTTAATTGAGTAATAAAGAATTTAATTAATTATTTTTTAGACACAATTTTTTTGTTCTCTATTTTAATTAGTTAACAAAGTGGATAATCAATTATACTATTATGAAATATATCAAGAATAGTTTAATTGATTATATAAAACTTTAATTGATTAAAATAAACTTACAACATTTTCTTCATGTTTTAACCTTTTAAAAATAACTTCTATTTGTTAATTTTAATATTGATTGTGTGTTAAACCCAAACTCTTGTGATTATCTTGTATGTCAAACTCTCTATCAAGCTAATAAAATCAAGAATGTGGTTATGTGAAGTAACACATAAATATATTTTAGTGTTTTTGTCCTTTTGTTTTTTTTTTCTTTAGTTTGGGCTTTGTTGGTTTTTGTTTATCAAAGCCCATTAAAGTACCTTTTTTCCATATGTAATATAAAAAACCTTGGCATCAGTAGATGCGTAGTACACAAGAAATAAAAATTCTGTTTTTCCACTCTTTTAATTGCTTTTTGTGCACCGCTTCTCACCTGATCCATCTTGCCCATTTTTTTGATTAAGAAATGTAGAACTTCAAGATGGTATCAGAGCAGGTATAAGCCGCTCTGCTCCACTGCCTCTTTTTTTTTTCTCTCCTCCTACAAACCTCTCCTCGCTTTCTTTTCCTCTTTCTTGGCTTCTTTTTCCTCATGGCTGCGACACAAGAAAGTTTCTCCAAGAATGATCAACAAAATCCAAGCAATGCATACTATCTTCATCCAGGGGAAATTCCAACAATGATTTTAATCATGTCGCATCTTGATGGATCCAACTACTATTCTTGGAGTAGAGCAATGAAGCGTGCCCTACTTTCAAAGAACAAGTTCAAATTTGTTAACAGAGAGATACCATAACCTTAACGTAATGACAATCAATACGAAGCGTGGGAGAGGTGCAACGCCATGGTGATCTCATGGATCATGCGAAGTCTTACAACGCAGATAGCTCAAAGAAATGTGTATATTTATAGTGCAAAAGAACTGTGGGTAGACCTTAGAGAAAGATTTGCAAAAAGTAATCACTTTTGTGTTTCGAACCTCTTACAAGAGATCAACTCCAACAAGGTGAAAGGAGTATCACAAACTATTACACTGATTCCAAAACTTTGTGGGAGGAGTTGGAATCTTTACTCCCTTTGCCAGCCTGTGTGTGGAAGATGAAGTGTGGTTGCGGGATGATAAAAACTATAGCAAATTATAAGGATTTTGAGCGGGTGATGTGCTTCTTGAAAGGATTAGGAGAAACATACAACACTGTTAAAACGCAAATCTTGCTAACGGAACCTTTACCAGATATTAATCGTGTCTTTTCTTTAGTTTTACAACAAGAAAGACATTTGAATGAGAGCATGGGAATAGACACGAAGGTCTTGATTAATAGCGCTAATCAACAAAGAACAAAGAAAAAAACCAACAACGGTAATCATGGGTGGCGCAACTATGGAAGAGGAAGAGGAAAAAACTATGGAAAATAATATTCTTTCTGCAACAAGATGAACCACAAAATAGATAAGTGTTATTCCAAACACGGTTTTCCACCATGGATAAAACAAAGAAGTGTTGCGAATGCTTTTGAGAAGGATGAAGAAAATGAAGCTGAAAAAGGGAAATCTACCCATGAAGGAACTCTTAATGAACATATTATCAAAGGCTTTGGAACGGAAAAACTTGAACGACTTGTGGATATGATTCAAAATTCCAAAAATAAAGAGAAAACGATTAAAACACCAAAGGAGAATGTCCAAAAATGAGCCAAAACTCAGGTAAGGAAGGTATAAGTAATTGGATTCTTGATACAGGAGTCACTAATCATGTGTCATGCTCCAATTCTTTCTTTATAAACTATTACAAAAAAAACATGTGAAAGTTAAGTTACCCAATAATCATATTGTTACTTTTATGTATGCTGGAACCGTGACTTTGTCGAAGAACATAACTCTACATAATGTCTTGTACATATATGAATTTACATTGAATATATTTTTTGTTCAGCGACTAACAACATCCTTGAGATGCCAACTTGTTTTTTTTATCATAATGTTTGTCAGATACAGGAGAAGCATTCTTTGAAGATGATTGGTCAAGCTGAAATACACAATGGACTCTACCATCTGCATGCAGAAAAAGAAGACAGGTTGATTTGCAGTACACACAATAATGATGTTTTCAAATCTAATAATAAACTTGACAAATCCCATTATTTAACAACTTGTAAATGGGAGAGCCCTAGATTTCAGATAGCTTCTGATTAGGGAAGAAACTAAATATGGACAATGTGACATTCACATATGCAATATTATTCAAAGTCACAAGATTTTTGGGGTTGAACTATAGGCAAAGTCTTGGTTAGGGGTGGCAAAGTGGGGCGAGCCGTGCGGGCCGGCTCGTGGCCCGCTTAAAAAAACGCGGGGCCGGTTGCTTATTTCAAACCGCTGGCCCGCTTAGGCCTGCCCCGCATAACTCGCAGCCCGCGCGGGCCAAGTCTGGGGCGGAGCGGGTTGGCCCGCATAACCCGCATAACTTTAAAATGTATATTTTTTTTTCTACACTCCCATATTTTCTTCATGTAGCCTCATATTTTACATTTCGAAATTTTTAACAAAATCTTACTACGCATGTTTCATGAAAATAATATTATGAGACAATTTACTTAATGCATCTAAATAAAAAAATTCAAATTTTTTATTTAAAAAATTAACTTTTTAATAAATATTTCTTATGCGGACTGATCCGCAAACCCGCGGACCAACCCTTATGTGAAACGGGCTAAAAAAATCAACCCACAAATTTTATGCGGGACGGACCAACCCGACTCACTTTTTGCAGGCTAAATACGAGGCGAGCCTATGCAAGGTAGACCAACCCACATTGCCACCCCTAGTTTTGGTTTCTCCATGATTATACGTGTAGTCAAAACATTAGTTTTGAACGTGTCCATATGTTGACTCATTCTTACCAACTCATGAATGTTTTCTCCCATGGGTCCATGTTGTGTGCTTGTTCTCACCAATACCTATATCCACATTTCTAAAACATAAGCCAACTCTTCCCATATCTCCATAACTAATCTTATATCTCCAACTACTTCTCTCTAAGAATGACTTCATTAAAAGTCAATCTCGTGAATAACATATCTTCGTATCATATGTAAAATGTACATTACAAGGAATTTAATTAAATAAAAATTAATTTTAAAGATAAAAAATAATTAGTTACTATATTAATTAAATTAGATATTATTTAAAAGATTTAAATTTTTAATATTTAAAATAATTTATATTATTAATAAAATTTATAAATTAATATTTAATTAACTACCAAAATTTGATTCTATAAAATTTTAATAGTTAGTTAAATATTAATTTAAAATCTAATATATAAATTTTTATTAATAATATAAACTATTTTATATATCAATTTTATTTTAATATTTAAAATAATATTTAATTTAGTAAATATAGTGATTAATTTATAATAAAAAAACCACTTACCAATCATTGCCTTTAAAAAAAATCATAGAGAAAGAAATTGCAAGTTTTAGTTAGAGAACTCTGGTGTTGATTGAAAAAATCAAATTTACACCTTGGAAAATGTCTTAGTCATCCTAAATATGAACGAAAAACTCATAAATTGCATTGTGCTAACAACTTTATGATTAAAAACTAAACAAGCAATTGAGACTTACAAAATATGGACATAAAGCAAAAAAACTTTGGTGATATCTCCAACTATAACTAACATATGCAAATTATTTAATGATAAAGTTGCTTGTATTATAGCTAGTTTACAAAAATAAGCTCATGTGTAATTTGGTTAATTTATTAGTGTAAAATAGTCTTTTCATATATATATATATATATATGTAACATAGATATAAGTGATGTAAAAGTGATTTTTTATGTCATATACTAATATAATTTACTAAAAATGTTTTTTTTTATTAAAATATGCATCTTTTTCATTTTTTTTCACCTATGATATAAATAAGTTTTTTTATACTAATAATTAATAATTTAAATATTATTTTTCATGCCAATTAAGTTATTATATCTCATTAGTTAATGTACGTTATGTTTGACTTTTGTCATGTTAACCACATGTTTTATTTATTTAAACAATATTTTTATTATCAAATATTGGCTTTCAATACTTACATTAATATCTTTTTATCTACCACCAATTAATAAATTTGTTTTATATTATATATATGTATATTAACTTTAGGACATGAATGCTGAACTAGTTATTATATAAAGAAAGAAGTATATGATAATCAATTTTCTGCCCAAAGCGAGGATAAAACTATTAGTAATGATGAAAAATAAAACAACAATAAGTTTGGAAGGAAATTAATTTTGTAATTAATATTTAATAGTCACATTACGTTAAAAAGAGTATGGGTTGGTTGAGAATATATTACTATATCGTATAAAAATAAGATAAGGTATCCCCAATAATTGTCACATGAAAAAATAAATTTAGTCCCATATTTTAATATAATAAGTTCCTTTGTTAGATCTATCAATGAAAAGGAGAACATTGAACTGGTAAACTCACATTCAATCATTCTTATAAATTCAATTGAAGACGTGTGATCACGATTTGTTCCACATTTAAATATCTAAAAAAAAGGCAATGAAGAATTTTTTCTATTTTTTTTTTTCAGTTTCGTCTAATTTTAGATTTAGTAACTTGTTTTTGGACAATTTAGTGTTGGGTATTTTTTTTTTAATTTAAAAAATAATATATAAAAAAATAGTTAAATATGTTTTTTTCCAATTTTTTTTATTCTTGATCCAAATTTTAGATTTCTTTAAAGTAAGAAATTTTTGGAACAAATATTTTTTTATCTAATAAACTAATTTTAAAAATATAAACTATATTATAATATTATAACATCTATATTAACAATAAATTAGTATAAAATATTTTAATATTTTAATTCACACTAAAAAAAGTAAAAAAAACTTATTTTAGTAGTTTCTTTATTATAAGTATCATAATGTTTGAAATTAGGATTAAAGAAAGTGTCGAGTTTTTTCTTCCAAATATAGTGATTCTTTTATTTTTTTAAAATCTTATAATTTTCGTTTCAAATTTGTAAATAAATGATATCCCAAATATATATATATATATAACATTCCCCAAGTAAAATACTAGTTTTGACAAAAAAATAAATAAAAAAATAAAAAAATAAAAAAATTGTATGTTTGACTTACAAAAAGCGAGAAGAATGAAAACAAACATGAGATGAGTTTTGGTTATTAGTGGAGGAAAAAACAAAAAAAAATAGTCATTTTCTTGTTTTTTGTGAAAATTAAAAATTAATAGAAGAAAGTTTGGAAATAAGTGAATTTTGCAATAAAGATAATAATAATGCGCATGTGGTCTATTTGGTCAACTTACTAATGCCCCATTAAATAAGAGGTGAATCCTCATTATACAAAGGGAACAAATTAATTAATATTTTTAAAAAATTAATTTATCTAATACTAATATAGAATTAATTTACTTATATTTTAATTGGATTTGTAGAATATAGATTATTTGAAAAAGAATAGGGGGAGGGAGTGAATAATAATGATAATGATGAATATACATAATACATGAGATAAATGCAGAGAGTACTGGAGAGAAGATTGTGACATGACAAGATGAAGTGCGCGACAGTGATTGGCGGAGAAAGAGCCTAACACAGAAACGCAACGCCCAGGTTTGTCTGCTGCTACCACTGGTGCATTTCATACATTAATTAAAATTAATTAATCCAAATGATGAATTAGTTTGTTAATTATTAGCATTATTTAACAGGAGCGGAATCAACGCTCTCCACTTGGCTTCACAAATCTGAATCAAACCATCATAACCAATCTTCTCTCTTATTTCCCTTCAACACTCTGTCCCTGTCTCCCTCCTCTTTTCTTCTTTCTGCACTCCCATTCTTCTCTTCCACCATCTTTTTTCTTTTCAAAATTTGTTTTATTATCATTCTTGTTCGGTTCTCTGCTTCGCGCTTCATTCAGATTTGTTCTCCCTTAGATCCCTCGCTGGATCACAGGTATTCATTTTCGTTCCTTCGTTCATTCGCATTTTACCTCTTCTCTTTCCATTCTCATTTGAATCAGTCAATTTAAGATCTGGAATCTCCAATCCTCTCTCTCTTTCACTTTCTCATTACGCAGAGAGAGAATTTCTTTTGTTTTGTGTTTTTCGGTGTTTGACTCGAATTGTTTGTGCTAGGGTTCGTGGTTCATAACGAGACGCTGTTGTGCTCTGTGCGTGGATCTTGTTCATTTGCGTTTAGTTTTGGTTGAAATTTATGGTTTAATGTTGTGTTTGTGGCTTGATTAGGTAGGGGATAAGATCTGGAGTTTGTGTTTTTTTTGATAGAATGTGAAAGGAGAGTGCAGAGAAATTAGAAATGTTGATTGTTATAGAGGCGTGTGGTTTTTGGTAATTGAAATGTTTTTTTTGTTTTTGGTAATTGGCAGTGAGACGGAGTTGTTGAGTTTGAACAGATGAATGAATGTTGATGGACGGTGGATGTATGGGGAAGCTGGTGAGGTACCTTGAACTTAGATGAAGAAGGAACGTGCATGGCCGCAATTCATAAGGAATCTTTTGATCATGGTTGGATCAAGAAGCCGGCCACAGTTGAGGAGGCCTACTTGGATTATTGTTCTTGTTTCCATAGTGTGTGTGTTTCTCTTTGCTGCCTACGTGTATCCGCCGCTGAGCCCCTCCTCCTGCTCCCTTTTCTCCTCCAGTGGTTGCGGTGGCAGTACTTTCGATCTACCGCCTGCGGCTCAGTCGCGCGAATTGACTGATGCGGAGGTTGAGTCTCGGGTTGTTATTAACGAGATTCTCAACTATTATCCTGTGATAACCAAGAGACCTAAAGTAGCTTTTTTGTTTTTGACTCCGGGTTCGTTGCCTTTCGAGAAGCTCTGGCACATGTTCTTTAAGGTTTGAAATTCCTCCTCCTAAGACCATGAACTTTTCTCTCGTGCCTTCTTTTTTATGTTTGATGTTATGTCTATTAAGTTTTTCAATTTTTCTTGTTTTGTTGGTAGTTTTATCCTACAACTTGTATATTTGGGTTATTTTAGTTGGCATTAGTTTGAGAATGGGACCATAAGTGATCTGCAGAACTGAATAATATATTATAGTCGTGTTTTGTCTTTCTATTGCTATATTCCATTTCAATATATAAGTACAGATGAAACGAGCACCTTCTAAAGATTATAGATGTAAATGCTGGGAAAGACTGGTTTGCTTATGCAAAAGAGACAATTCACGACCCTATGATGCAGACTGATTGACAATGAACAGATAATCTGCAGGCAATTTGTGTTCAAGTTGTGGAGATTGAATGGGGGATTGAAGCTGGATTTATTTTCTTTATCCATGGGTGGAAATAAATTTGGATTACAATGGAAAAATATGAAGGAATGAGCAATTTCTGTTAATAAATAAGTTGTAAAGTTGTAGGACCCTATTATCATTGGCAAGGTCAGCTACATTGCATTATAAAGGAACAAGAATTGTGCCTATTTATGATACTCATATCTATTTGGATGCAAAGTTAAGAGTTTCTCACTTTTCATTTTAGTCAAGAATCATAATGCTTTGTGAAATTTTTAGTTCTGGCATGTTAGATATCTTTTGAATTTCGCTCCAGTTGTTTGTGAAATTTTCAGTTCTTGCATGTTAGATATCTTGTATTTAGTTGGTTTTATAGAATAGCTTTAAAAATTATAGCTTCGTTGGTATGGACTATTTCATCGAGTAAGCTTGATGATTTAAGTTCACACTCTTATAAAACTAGACCAGAAATTAGTTATGAACAAAAAAGAAAGTTATTTTGTTATCTCCTCCAACACTGGATCATTGGATTCCTTGGGTATATTTCTCAAGTTGTAGACCTTGGTAATCAGGGTTAGTTTTTGACAATACCCTAACCTTTTCCTCAAGGTGAAGAGTTAGTGAACGCTTGGAAACTACTAAATCCTGAGGATTTGAACAATCCTGTAGCTCTAGCCAATTGATTCACACCACATCTTTGCCAGTAGGAGTAGGTTCTTGTTAGGAATTCAAGGTGGAAGTTCTACATTAGATAAAAATGAGTAAGATGAACAATATATAAGTAAAAAGACCCATAAACCTACTGCCTTTAGGTTTTGGGTTGAAGATGGTGTGTTGATGTTGTATATGGGCTTGTTCACAACTAATTGTGTCGAATCTCCCTAGTGTCTCCCATCAAAGAAGTTTTGGGTTGAAGATGGTGTCCTGATGTTGTACTCAATTGTGTCGAATCTTCCTAGTTCTCCCATCAAAGAACCCACAAGTGGTTTAGAGCTGACAGTTAGTCTTGGTGATCATTTCAGATGAATATGGTACAAAGTAGGTAAAGAATCCTAAAGTTTGAAGATTTCTTGTATCGAAAGTCTTCTGTTTCAGTTTGTGGTTAAAAAAATGTTTCACCATGAGAGGGAGGTGTACCAATGTGGAAGAGATGTACACTAGAGAGGGAAATATTTAGGAATTCAAGGTGAGTAGGAAGTCTCACATTGGGTTAAAATGAATAAGGTGAACAATATATAAGTAGAAAGACCAACAATCCTATTTCTTTTAGGTTTTGAGTTGAAGGTGATGCCTTGGTCTTTTATGTAGGTTTATTCAGTATTTGTTGGTGTCAAATCTCCTCGGTGTCTCCCTTCAAAGAACCCACAATTCTCTCGGAATATTTGAAACTGGAATAGCCATATAACCCCCTCCTCCATGGTATAAAGAGAAAGCTATATTTCAACTATTGGGGACTATTAAAATAACTTCCATAGTGTTCCCGTTGTGTCTGTAGTAACAATTATATTTCTCAGCACAGCTTAAAGGGAACTTTACAAAACAAGAGTTGAAAGAAATAGATGAAATATAGTTCTGAGGTCTTTTTACAAATGTGATTACAGTCTCTATTTATAGACTGTTTTACAATCTAATTAAGGAAAGAAATAATAGGTAATGAAAGCCAGAAATAATGGGTGTTTAAAGCTGTACAAATCAAATAAAATCAAATAACTAACAAATCTGTCCTAATAAATATAGAATGAAGTCTGCACTTAATTATAACACTAATAAATATAGAATGAAATCTGCACTTAATTATAACATAATTCTCCTGATTATGCAACAACAAGATTTTTGGACTTGCGAGTAACATGGTAATGCCATTTTTTGGACTTATGATATGACATAATTGGCCATTCAACATTTCAAGCCCTCGTGTAGCATAATTTTAGACCTAATTGTTAGAAATTTTTATTGGGCCTGATGGTCCAATCCATGTTTAGTAAGCTGAGTATAAAGAGAAGCAGGGAAGAAGAAGGAATGGGAATGTATTTCGAGAAGTCTGTTAAGAGGGAACGGGAGGAGTCTAATAAAATTGACACACGACAGCAGAATATTAGAGATTGGGATGTGAGAAGCATGGGAACAAGTGTGAATGAGATTAAGGAGCTGCATGAGAAAGGATATTTGTTAGATGTAGCACATTTATGTACCACATACTTAAATTAGTTAAGCACATCTGCACCATCAGGATCTGTTTAATTTATATCACTTTCTTTGAGATGCTTTTTTCTTCCCGTTTGCTAACCTCCTAGAAGATCATTGTTTATTGTAGATGGGTACAATCAAGATTGAACTTAATGGTAGCATAAATTGGTTAAAGGGTTGTCTTGTGGCTAAACACTACGCTCATGGAGTGTAGAGGCTGAATATCCTGTGATAGCCATGTCAACCTAGATTGAGCAGGATTGCCACGTGATAGAACTTTCATGTCAAGCTATTGCATTTTTCTTGGGAAGAAATCTTAATCTCATGGAATATAGTGGCTGAACCATGTACTGGGCACAACATGTAAATTGGGATGGCTAATTTATTACTTCAGCAATTAAAGTTAGAAGATTTCAGGATGAAGTTGATTTGTGATAACCGGGCCACTCTTCACATTGCTTCCAATTGGATCAATCCAGCTTTCACTAGAGATCAAACAAAATATTGATTGTCACATCATTTTGGGAAAGATTGGATATATATATATATATAAATATGTGTGTGTGTAACAAGCTTTGTGCATTTGATTTATATGCTTGAGCTAGCAGGTTGTTAGATGTAGCACATGCCTAAATTAGTTTTAGAACACATCCATATTAAGATGTGATTAACATTTATATGAATTACTGCAGCAACACTCATGTGAATATAAACCCAACAGTTCGTGGTCAAGCATTAGACACACACTTACCAAACCTAATAGTATTGAATCTATGTAGGAAATTTTGGGAGCTTATGCCTTAGGTCAGAGTAGTAGCTTCTAGTATCTGAATTTCTATTTATGCCTCTCTTTTAACAATAGAAATTTGAGCATTGTTCTATACGTGCTCCCAATAAGGCTAGAATACCAGGATATATCTGTGGCATGCTTTTCTCTTTTAGTAAAATATCAATGTATGCTTGTCATTCTGGAATCTGGAAAAGTATTAGTTCTATTCCTTTTCCTATGAATGTGGTAATGATATGCTGCTTCCATTATATTTGATTTATACCCATTACCAAATGCAGGGCCATGAGGGAAAATTCTCTGTTTATGTACATGCATCAAAGGACAAACCAATACATGTCAGCCCCTATTTTGTTGGTCGAGACATTCATAGTGAGCTGGTATGGTTTCTAGCACGTGATTCGAATATATAATTTACAAGCACTTTATACGACAGTTTCAAGTTCCAATTCCAACATAAGTTTTAGGATGATTAAAAATCTGAACACTATATGCAATTTGATGTATGTTTTTTAATGAAGAGTTATCAATTGATCAGAATTGGAGAGTATTAAAAATGTATGCTAACTCTGTTTTTTCTTTAAGCTGTAACAAAGCTGCCCTTTTGTCTCTCAACTAAGCAGTGAGAACTAGCACTCATATGAGCACTTTTATTTTCTATATATACATGAAAGCATATATTTATTCTCCTGGAATCAGTACATGGATCCGACTCTTCAGATGATAGTATGGTAGAATTGATAATTGGAGGCAGAGCTACAGAAACATTGCGAACACCAGAAAAAATAATCCGAAAAACTTTCTTCAATTGTTATGATTATCTGGTGCTTATCATGCATCCAATTTTCATAAGGTCAAGCTATTTTGTTTCTTTATGCCAATTTGTTTTCACTTTCTCGCAGGTAGGCTGGGGAAAAATTTCTATGGTTGAGGCAGAAAGGAGACTTTTGGCAAATGCACTTTTAGACCCTGATAATCAACATTTTGTCTTGTTGTCTGACAGGTCTTTTGTTATCTAGTTTTTTTTTTCTCTGCAAGTCATAATTTGTGGGATTTAATCTAATCAACTGCACATTCATTTGTGCTTCAGTTGTATACCTGTGCGTCGCTTTGATTTTGTGTACAACTACTTATTATTAACAAATGTCAGCTTTATTGACAGGTAAGAAAATATAAGACTTGCTACAAATTAGTTGATGAAATTCTAACTTTTTCCTTTCAGTAAAGATTCTACACTACAGAATTTCTGGATGGTAATTCGGACTAATCTGTCTCTATTTTCCCCTTCACCTTTTGGATAAAGCTATGTGGATCCTGGTCCTCATGGAAATGGCAGGTATATAGAATATATGTTGCCTGAAGTGGAAAAGAAAGATTTCAGAAAGGGATCCCAGGTATAACTTATATGGATGTTGATATCTACTTGTACTAAAAAAATTGAGCGTTCATTCAATTGAAGTGTTTCATTAATGTCATCTTCCCTTTTGCTATATCTTTTGATATGAACTTGGGTATTATGAGATGCTCGTTAAAGTATTTAAGTGTTTATTTCTCCTCCCTTAACAACTGGCTTGTAGGGTGAGTTGCTTATCCAATTAGTATCAGAGTTGGTTGTTGGTGTCTTAGAAAGGGTTGCCTATGGGGTTTCTGACTGGTGAAGTGCAGTTTGATTTTGAGTTAAATTAATTCAAATGCGGATCCATGATCCAAATCCTAGTTGAAACTACTATGAGTAGTTTTCATTTTACACATCCAAAATGTGGATATGTGCTTCAAACTCCAAGTCAAACATGCACCAAGAGTAATGAGGAAATTGATTGAATGTGTCGACTATCAAGGGTGGTGTTTCAATGGGAACTTGGGCATTGTAGTGTGTTTAAATCCCATATTGAGTAAAAAGCCTGTGATACTCAGTGGAGTACTTTAGGTGTTTGGTTCCTTTAGTGCTTGGTTGCTTATAACTTCACTTCACATTGCCTACCTAATCTGGTAGGAAAGAAGCTTTGTTGCCTACTTTCGTCACATGTTTCTCCCCTTTTTGGTCATTATACGCTCTACTTAGCCATATCTACAGATTATAGCACAATGGAAATAAAATGGACTTCATTTATGTATTTCCCCCCCCCCTTTTTATAGCAAGAGCGATGTTACTGAGGAATTCATGTACATCCTAATTTGCTGTCCTTTCCTTTATTAGGCAATCCTTCATTATGTGCACTATGAAAAACAAGAAAAACAATAGCTTATTTCTTTCACCATTTCATTAACTCTAAAATATATTACCTTGGAGTTGTTGTTGGGCAATATAATTGTCTTCCAATCATTTTAAGTTGTCAAACTTCATACTTAGTTTGTGGAAGAAGTTTTTGACATGCAGTGAAAGACATCATAATCGTAAAAAAATTTTACCTGCAGTGTTTTCATACCACCTAGCAGAAGTTTTTGACCTCAGAGTGCACTTTATTTTGTCATTCATGCGTCCTCTAACATGCATTTCCATTCATAATAGTCCAAATTTGCATGAAAAATGGGTTTTATATTACAAATTTAGCAGTGTTGGAAACCATTTCAAACTTTTATGCCATGCAGCTGATTCGGATCTTGTGGTTTCTCATGCAGTGGTTCTCAATGAAACGGCAGCACGCTATAATAATTATGGCCGATAGTCTCTATTTTACAAAATTCAAGCACCATTGCAGGGTACTATGTTGTTAAGAACCTCTTGTGTTTATTTGTTTGCTAACTGGATGGATTGTTTGATCCATTTGGTATTATTTCTGTGATCCTATCAGCTTTGTTAAGAATGTTACTATAGGTAAATGTATTTATGACTTCTGAACAATAGCCCACCATTATTTTTTCAATTTTTTTGTCCACTGTTTTTCAGATATATTTTTATTTTAAACTTATTTAGAAAGAATCCCCTGTATTAGCATTTTGCTGCATTAAGTTTGCTCGAAGATTATCAAGATTTCCTGTACATAGTTATCAGTATCCTGTTAATATCTGATATCTACCAATTAACTAACTATACTGGTTCTTCGCTCTTTGCCTTCTTTTGTTATTTTTATCTATACTCATTTAAATATAGTTTTTCGTGTTCTATTAAGAAATGACATTTGTTAAAGTAAGATGCCGGTGATAATTTTTTATTCTGGTGTTGTCAGTGGTGTTCTTGCTGCAGCATGTTGTATCAATGGTTTTTTTAAACTAATTGCTTCTCTTGATAAATTGATTGATGATCGGACAGTTAATTTTATTTTATCACGCTGAGCAAAGTCACTATTACACTTGTAGCTTCACTGACAAAATACTGTTCATGTTTTAAACTTCCCAGCCAAATATGGAGGGAAACCGCAACTGCTACGCTGATGAGCATTACCTGCCAACCTTCTTTAATGTCAGTGCACCAATCTGTTCGCTTTTTATTGCAATGATAGGCATCTCTCTTTTCTCCCAGCTAACTCGCTTAGTGTGTATTTAGATGCTTGATCCAGGTGGAATCGCAAATTGGTCAGTAACATATGTTGATTGGTCTGAAGGAAAATGGCATCCGAGGTCATTCAGAGCTCGGGATGTTACTTATCAAGTCATGAAAAACATAGCAGTATGTGACAAAATTTACTCATTCCCTTCAGATGTGTTTTCTATGTTAATTTGAATCCTCGAAGATATTTTTGCTATCCACTTGCTTTTAGTTTCCCATGAGTGACATTGTGTTAATGATCTGGTCAAAACTTAGGTGCAGTTTTTTTGGTATGTCTGTCTAGGATTTCAATTATGCATAGTAAAGGCTGGAACGAGTTAATAAACAGGTTTCCACTAAGCTATTCAGTTTCAAGCCGTAAATATTTATGGGTACGGATTTTGTTTTTGTTCATTCCTATCGAGAAGTGACAATTGGGTGTTTACACTGTAGTGTTGTCCAAAAAGTTCAACTCTAATAACTTTGAAGTGTTAAGGAGAAATAAAGAAGGAAAATGAAATGGAAAATTTACTTACATGAATTCCCTGTTCCAGAATTTTCACTTGTGTTAAATAGTAGGTTCCTTAAAAGAGTTTTCTACGAGACTTGTGGAAGAAGGATGATGGGGCTGATAGTTTTCATTACAGGGTTTGTCGTGTGTCGGGCGATTAAGTTGTTACTTGTAATTTCATTGATCTTAATGAAGTTCCTTTTCATTTCCCTCACGACCCTTTTCATTATTTTTTGTTTTCACACCTAGTTACTTCCATTTACTTTTTACTTCGCATGGTTCCAAAACAGTATTTATCTTGAATTGTACTTCATAACATGATTTCATTCACCGCAGTACATTGACGAAAGTCCACATTTTACAAGTGATGCGAAGGTATAAATCTCATTCATCTAATTTAGGTTCAGAGCTCGTTCATGTAGTGTGACATTGCTTCTGCTTCTTTATAAGGAATGAATTATTATTAATTTTGGCGTTCACGCGTCTTGCAGAGAACAGTGGTGATTACACCTTGCGTATTGAACGGCTCAAAACGATCATGTTATCTATTTGCCCGGAAGTTTTTCCCAGAATCTCAGGAAAAATTGATCCAGCTCTACTCTAATTCTACAATATTCTAAAGTATTTATATTTATCATCATTCTTTGGTGAATCAACACCATGTGATCCCCAGCCTCACCGTCTTGCACATATCGAATTGTTTTTGAGAAATGCCCTAAGACAACGGAAAAATTTCTTAGGAACACAAAGAAGCTGATGATTTGGTTAAAATTTGCTTTTCTCTGGGGCTGGACGGAACTGCCGAGCTTGTCTGGTTTGATTATTTGCTGTTCCTATTGTACTCTTTTTAAAGTATTGAAAACATCATAGATTTCCCTTAAGGATAAGTTTTGGTATCCTTGATAGAGACTAGAGAGGGAGGGCTAAGGTTTGGTTTGATATGGACTCTGGAAGTTAACTGTCACCTATGACTGTTATTGCATCGGAAATTCTTCTGCAGTCATGCATTAAATGTTACCTAATCAATGGTTTAGCAGTTATGCGCAGAATTTTGGAACAATTCTCTGTGTTTTGTTTTAGAATTTGACAAATGTATGCTCTTGTTTCACAATTTTTGTTCTTTAAACTTAGTTTAATCATTAGTATTTGATTAGTTAATACATGTTAAGACGAGTTTGGCATGAAAGCAAAAATGGAGATGAATGCACTTAATCTATGTAAAATAAAAGAGAACATAATACTGTCAGCTTATCAACACTGCCAATCTCTTAATTTATAGCTTACTGGCAGGCTTGTAAGAACTTGAGTAGTGTTCATACATTCCATTGGTTTCACTTTGCACTTTCACTCAATCTTGATTGGATAGTGGATTGCATATATCGCAACAAATTTACTTTTATAAGCTTTATATTTTGAGTATGATTTTAAGAACACATTAATTGGATTTAAAATCTCAACTTAAATGTATTTTTAAAGTGGAATTACCTGAAAAGTTTAACATTTGATAAATATTAAGTTAAAAGTTTGAATATTTTTATACAATTTTTTGTTATTAATCTCTTACGTTGTATAATTTTTTATTTAACTAAAATATTTTCCAATATGAATATTTTTATTTAGAATTTAAAGATTTTAGTTGAAATATTTTTCACTAATTTATGGAACTGGTATTTATAAATCTTAAAATTTGAGAAACTTAAAGGCTTTGTTTCATGTGTAAAAGTTGAGTAGTGTTTTTTACTACCATATGATAAAATTGTTGATCGTTTTAAAGAAATTATAAGTCGTTTGCATCATCTTATAAATGTATAAACTACAAAATTAAATTGGGCAATAAATTAAAAAAGTATATATTAAAATAATTAAAAGGTAATGGAAAAATAAAAATCTGGTAAGGGAAAAGTAAGAAACACTTGCATAAAAGAAGATTTATAAAAGGAAAGAGGACCCTAGCATTTTAGTTTGTGGCTATAGCATTTGCCTTAAAACCCTTTTACATAATGCTAAAATGTTTCAGCAAAGAACTTAACATTGTTATTAATGGAAACCTAGAGAAAAAAAAAGTTAGCGTCCACCAATTGTTTCACAGACCAAGTAGAGAGGGCATGTACAGTAGTTCACTAAATATATATATATATATATATATATATTATGATTTGTATTTGACTATATTAAGTCTAAAAATATTTTATAATTTTTAAAGACCTACAGTAGGTCTATAGGAAAATATCAACATCTATTTTGTTGTCTAGGTTACTTTATACAGAAGTTTTAATAAAAAGAATGGTTAAATATACTGAAAAAATACATTGAAATTGTAAAACAAAGAAGTTAAATGGTAGAAGATGACCTGAAACAACAATTGAACTTATTAAAAGCAAGCAAAATGCAAAACAAAACAAAACTTCAAAGAATAAGTGAGGTTAGGCAATGGATGGGTGTTTGATGAATATTTGAGTGAGATTAAATGATGGAAAAGTGTTTTAAAATGGTGGAAACAAATTATAGTTGGTGAAAAGTGATTATAAACGGTGGAAATTAAAGAATTATGGAAGAACAACCAAGAACAAGCATGAATCGTGAAGAACAACACTTGACGGAAAAAAATTGAGAAAAGAAACTTAGCTTGGTCGAAAGATCTTTGGTATGCTCTGATCCATCTAATATGGTCCAAGCTTGTGGTTGATGGAATGATTGGACTGACAACGGAAATGACTTGAAGAAGGTGCACCAAAATGGAGAGAAAGTGAGAGGAATCAGTGAAATTGAAGGTGCAATGAAGGGAAAAAGGTTTGGCCAACTTTTCTTAGGTTCACTAGATCAATTAGGCTCACTAGCAAGAGAGATTTGGGAGAGAATGAAGTTTCAAGTTCTGAACTCTTCATTCAATATTTGCAAATCTGAATACATGAGTGAGTTTTAAGGTTTTTATAGATGAAGGTAGCTTGCTTCTTAAGCTACTAGTTAAGTGCATGACAGCTGTCGTTTTGCTGTCAAATTAATATGATTCTAGCGTAGCTTTGTCTATCACTAGAGAGATGATGGTATAGTTGTGGTCAGATGACCCCAAGTCGTCTCCGACCGAATCCAATAGTAATTTCAGTGAATAAAATTCAAAACCTATCTGCAAACAATGAAAATTAGCAATAATGGTAAAGTAACAGGGGTTGCAATCGTTAAACAGGAGAATATAAATGATGATTTGAATCAGTAAAGAATGCAGATTGACTCCCAAGTTCTTCTACCAATGAATTCTTCACAGGCTCTCTAAAGATTATTCTTTTCTAAATCCTCAGCAGAGCTAAACTAG
>Ga0123342_1003977_pt1 | contig 23139 bp, 14 predicted proteins | sample Turbeawhitnodule_FD_89960 | JGI IMG/M metagenome (GOLD analysis project Ga0123342, IMG submission 89960) | Root nodule microbial communities of legume samples collected from Mexico - Turtle bean Mexico white nodule | ecosystem: Host-associated > Plants > Roots > Nodule | place: Mexico: Nepantla... | reverse complement strand
TTTGTTTTTTTGTAAAAAAATTTTTTTTATCTAATATATTTTAAGTGACTTTTCAAAAAAAATACCCCCCCCCCCCCCCCCCCCCACCTCTTGTTTAGGCCATTAATTCTAACAATATGATGTCTTTTTATACAAAGACTGAAGATGATAAAATAACGTTGTTATCCTTGAGGCACAGGCTATGCACTTTGCTAGTACAAAAGACAGTAATCCTATTATGGTTACTGTAAGTTACTTTAGAGTAATTGAGTAAATCTGGAAGGTTGTTATGTGATTTGATTTTAGATTTATCCATTTTAAGAGTTACACTTTGTTTATGATTTTGGATTTTAGCAAATATAAGGTGAGACCTAGGGAAGATCCCCACTGGACACAAACTTAACCAAGTGATTAAGTAAGTGTGAAGGTTCACTTCCAAAGGCAAAAGGAAAAAGACATTATATGGTGAAGATGATGCATATTGTGGAATTGAAAGACATAAAAGAAACAAATATGATGAAGGAAGCCGAATTGAAATTGGAAGAACAAAACAAGAACATAAACACAAAGAACAAAGGTCTAATGGAAAATGGAAGAAAAGATGAAGGAAAGAAAGGTTATGGTGATGGACAAGACAAGAACACACCACTTGGAGTGTGGATTCTCCAAGATAAGTGTGGAGGGTCGCCACTTGAAGAGCTCTCAAATCTCATAAGATAAGACCTAAGCTAAGAGAACACAAGCCTCACACAATTTGTGCAGAGTTTTCCTTCTGTATCAAAATTCAACCTCAAAATACATGGAGTAAGGCACCCTATTTATAGGAACTGTTGCCTTGGAAAACAAGATGAGTAAGGATAGGATGGTAAATATGTGAGGGGCTGCCTTTAGGGTTTGACTAAGTCAAAACCGCAACTTAGGCTTGTTCTTCTAGAAGCTAGGTCAACTTTCCTTCCTAAAAGGCTAGACACAAGCTAATATGATAACTACACCCCCTATTATGCTAAAGGCACCTATTCTAGCCTATCTTGCTATTTCGACCCCTAAAGTGAGCCCAAATTATTTACAACATGTTTTATTTTAAAGAAGACCAAAAGAAAGAACATTTGGTGTTCTGGTCTATGCCCAGTTCTTCTTCTTGTGAGGTTCATTAGATCTTTGGTGGGGTCTTGATTTGATTGTTGAGATGATTGCTCATAATGTAAATGATCTCTTGAGTCCTTGGTCATCTTCTTATCTACTTGGATTGTATCATGCCCCCCAAGTTTGAGAGATTTCAACCTCAAATTTAGACCTCCTGCAGATAACATAGTTAGTTTGTTCACATATAAGATATTGCAATGTGTGAAATGTGAAGTAAACTTATGTTCTATAAGGTTTGGGAGTTCAAAAGGGGAAGCTCTATATACAAGTCATGCTGGGAAAGAATATCTGGGGATGAAAGGACTTTTTTATGAAAATCCTCTTAGAATGTGAGAACCATTAGGAGGTGTTTAAATTTCATCCCATAACTTCTTTGTCCAATATGTCAAGTATTGAGATTTATTAAGTAATGAGAAAGACAAGGAAGAAGAACACCTTGTAGGTGCAGTTTGCAGGTCGACACGAGTCAACATGATTGTTTTTGTAGTGTAAGGTGATATATTGTGACCCGGTTTATCTTTTCTTTCTTTATCTTTTTCATTTTCTCTTTTCTTTTTCATTTTTATTTGGTCCTCATGAACTTCTTTGGGAGAAAGGGGTTTTAAGATAACCTTGTGCCCTTGAAAGTTAAAAGACATTTTGTTGGTTAGGCCATCATGTAGAGCTTGTCTATCATATTGCCAAGGCCTTCCCAATAGAATATGTGTTGCTTCCATTGGCACAACATCACATAAAACGTCATCTTTATACTTTCCTATAGAAAAAGTTATGAGGACTAATTTATTAACCATGATTTCACCCTTTTCACTTAGTAATTGTAGTTTGTAGGGTTGTGTATGAGAGATAGTTGGCAATCCAAGCTTCTCCACTACTCTTGTACTTGCCACATTAGCACAACTAGCCCTATCTATTATCATGGAACATAAGATATTGTTGATAAGGCAGCGGGTGTGGAATATATTTTCTCTTTGGGTTTCATCCAAAGGTTTTGGAATTGTTCCCAACATTCGCTTTACCACCAATAAGTCACCTTCAAAAGGTATCTCACATTTTCACTAGGGCTTTTTGAAAGGGAAGGGGTGTTAGACCTAGAAGACTGATCACTGTGGTCACTTACTACTAGTCCCCCCTTAACCATCATGGTTATTTTAGAAGGACAATTGGCAGATATGTGCCCATAACCTAACAATTTAAAACATTTTTAGTTTGAGGTTTTTGTGGGTAACTTAGGTGTAGAGGTTGAGGGTTTAGAAACTCTAGGATTGTAAGTGGTATCTTTCACAAAATTAGAAGGAAAAGTTTTTGAAGAAATTTGATTTTTGTCCTTCGATGATGTTTTGTAGAAACCATCATTATGAGTAGTTTTGAAATGGGTTTTCTTTAAAAGTTGTGATTCAACCTTGATGGCTAGGTGAACCAATTTTTCCAAAGAGGAATACTCATATAACTCTACCACATCTTGGATTTCTCTTCTTGGACCTCATACACATTGAAACTTTGTTCTAATTTAGCTTCCCATCCTAGATATACATTGGGGTCACTTTCCCATTAAAACTTGGTAATTTTACGTAAGGAAAATAAGGTCTAGAAGGATGGTGTTGGTGGCGCCTTTCATCATAATGGTGCATCCTCCAATCTTGATCTTCCTCTTGGTTGGTGTAATGCGTTTAACTCCTTGAAGCACTCCTTTGCTCCCACCTCCTTCCTCTAGGTTGTCTTTCTTATGTCGCCTTAAGTCTTTGTAATCTCTCCACCAAGTGTCACATCTCTTCATCCTTTTGGGCTAATGATCTTTTAGCTTCCGCAAGCTCACCCAAAAGAAAATTCTTTTGGGGAGATTATGGTTTGGATGATTCCCCTGAAGATAAGTGAGCCATAATATTTTGCACAAAAAGTTGTATGAGGTGGTGAAAACTGCAAAACGAATATTCTTCAGTCGGCTCGATAGGGACAACCAACTCACAGGAGAACTCGGACGAGTACTATAATAAAATAAAAATGACTGGGGTGTGGGAATAAGCTTAAAAATGTCACAAAGAACTCGGAACGCCTGAAGGGCCGCTCAAAGTTAGGGTGTAGTTGGGTCAAGCCACATTGATGATCTGAAGGACCCCCATGGTAAAATCATCGTAAGGTAGGGTTATATGCAAGTTTGAGAAAAAGGTATTATAAACAAAAAGAGAAATCTTAGGGTGTGTTTCCCGGCCATGACAGACTTGATCGGTGTAACCACAAATATCAACCATCATCACATTTGGAGGACATTTCGGTTTTATGAAAGCAAATTCAAATAAAATTTTATCTAAACTATTGAAATCCCTGAAGCTAGTAGGGATATTTAAGACACAAGAGTCAATCCACTCATAACTTGGGCCCTCCGACCTCTGGCCGAACGGATGGTCTGAGCTACGTACATCCCTTGCACTACTAGATGTAGTATGGGTAACCTCAGAAGACTCGACATTAACAACACTATTAGATGAACTCGGAGAAGAAGACATCACTAACCTGTGTATGAAAATACTAAAAGAAAACCGAGAGACTCGGCACTCGGAGCACACAACATAGATTATATAGCAAAGAAGAAAGTGTAAACTCTACCACGTTCAAATGACATCCTATTTATAGGAAATCGAATCAGAGAGAAGTTATCGCGTCTTCGTTCAAAGTCGTTAGATTATTCTCCATCCAATGGTTAACATCACTCAGTATATGAAACGACACCACATCTCAATTGTTAAAGATATCTGATCAAATAGTCTCCATCCAAGCGGCGGCTTTTTTCTTAAAAAGAAAATGTCACATCCCTACCAAACATTTAATGCATCTCATCATCACACCTCACCTCGAGAACTGTAACGGTCATATTCGGCTCTTCAAAAATTAATTTCTTCATGGCTGGGGGGCAAGTGTACCGGTCGGTACAAGACGAACCAATCTCGGTCCCTATGACCGACCACCTGAGTCAAAGGACATAAATGTGATAAGTAGCAACAATCTTGATGACATTGAAAGAGTCAACCCACACTCCAAAATATACAGAAAATATCTCTAACGTAACAGATAAAATCGATTAAACTAAAAGATATACACCTCGTATATTAAGAAATCGTTATGCATGTCAGTTAACCACTGATATCTGGCCCATAAGGGTCAAGACCCATAAACCAAGCACTATAAATAAAGCCTTCTAAGAATAAGTAAGAGACATTTTTACATTATGCTAGAATACACCTAAATTAGAGCACTTACTTGAGCGTCGAAGTGCAATCGCAGGTACCCCAGTCGACCGACCATCAGTATTGAAGGAAGGATGCTTAAAGAAATTTGGAGATCATCAACACGTCAGCAATTGTACATCCAGTCACAAGTAGTATCTGAACCCCTCAGCCTATACAGGTACATCTCTATAAACTATTTTTTTTTCTTTTAGTAAATGTTTCTCTCATGTTGATATGTTTATGAAAAAACTTGTAAAAAATAAACTATATTATATATATATATATAATATTAATTAGATGTTTGACATAAAAAGAGAGAGAGGTGAAAGGAGTCATGAATTTAGCTCTCTACCATGTGTCATCATACCCTATTGTGATTATGTTTATATATACTAAGTAAAAGTGTTTTTACTAAAAAACACTTAATTATAAAGACGGAACTAAAATGTTTAAAAATAGAAAAAAAAAATAGTATTTTCGAAACTCCGGCTAAATTGGTGAATATTATAAAATTGTCATCTTGTCACTACTATATTAGCTTTAAATTTTGATTTGTATAATTTTCTTCCATAAAATAATAATAATAATAATAAACTTAAATTGGCTTATAGATAAGTTAATTTGCAAAATTTTGTTTTAATTTATTCAAAGTTGATTTTTAATTTACTTATAAACTATAGATAAACTATTTTAAATGTATTCACTAGCTAATTTTTTTTTCAAGTTATCCTCTAATTTTTAATGAATTATAATATAGTTCAAAAAAATCTCATTTTAATTTTTTTATTAATAAAAAATAAATTAAATAAACAATAATATTTAAAAAATACCTCAATCCTTATAAAAAAAAAATCATACTTAACACGTCAAATAAAAAAAACTGCTAACAAAATTCTTAAAAACATAGTTAATACTTACATAGATCTACTACAGTTCAAAAAAAATCATAGTAAAAAAATCTCATTTTAAGTTGGTAACACCCTAAAGAAAAAAAAAGTCTAAAATATCTCGTTTTAACTTAGTAACACCCTAAAGAAAAAAGTGCATAGTATTAGTTGTGATGAACATTAACTAAGAAGCTAATAGTTATGAAGCAGTGTAGAAGGGTGGTGAGAAAGATTATGATCTGAAAGTTCATTGTATTTGAGTAGGTTTGTTTGTAGTAACAAGTGTAACAGTACTAGTTTTATATTAATTGAGTGAGTGGTATCAAAAAATTGTGCATTGACTAAGAAATAATTGAAGTGGGAAGAGAGATGGGATACCAACCGACACACTTAGTGGCAGAGAGATAGATCCCTCTTGGTAAGGCTCCCCCATCCCAACACTCCACCTGCCGTGTAAGAATGCACTTCCAAATACATTTCATTTTATTTAGTATAATTCTTTTTCTATTTTTTTCTTTCTTCAAAATTTAATTTTGTATATTTTATCTCGTCATTATTTAAAAAAAAAAACAGTGTTATCTTTTTGTCTAACTTAATGTCGCCCTACAAAGAGAGACATGACATTGATTCAAGTAGTATTGGATTCGATAATCTTAAACAAAATCTTGGATTAAAAACTTGTAAATTAAAAAAAAAAAGTGTAATTGAAAAGTGAGATCTCACTAAAAATTATCATCAATTTCATAAAATTTAATCGTTAATGAATTTGATAAATACTTTGTACCAATAATATAGTTAAAGGTACTTAATTATACATCTTAACAATGTCAGGCTGAATTCTTTAAAAATATAAAATCAATTATAATTTGTCAATAAATAAAAGGACTAGAAAAAATAATTAACCTAATTTTATTTTTAAACAATACTCAAATAATAAAATGGTATTACAGTTATTAAAAATCTATCGTAATCCAGTTCTTTGGAGCTATTATGTCAACCTTATTGGTTTTGTTAGACCATATATATAATTTCATATTTGAGATCTTTATTTTTTGGCATGAAATAGTGTGTTGGAGATCTCACATCGACTAAAGAAATAACCAAATTATAATACATAAGTGTAGGACAAACTTACGAGCTAGTTTTTTAGGACAAATTTCATTATCTTTAATATGATATCAAATTCTATCATAGTTAAGATTTGGGTTTATGGTGCCACACGCTATTAGGTATCCCTAGATTCTCACACTCAATATCATCAGCATGGACATCGGGGGTGTGTTAGAGATTGTACATCAACTAAAGATAACATAATTTATAGTATATATGTAAGAAAAAACCTCACCTTACTGAGCTAATTTTGTGAGTTTCGATTGGGCTTAAATTACATTACTTTGATATGGTATTAAAATCATTTTTCTTAATATGATATTAGAGTTACCTTTTTGGCCCCTACAATAGGGGTCAATATTCAATTTAGTACAGTGGTTTTTAAAACAATCAATTTGGTCCCAAGGATTTTTAAAAAGTTTCAATTTGGTCTATTTCGTTAAGTTTTCACCAACGACATTAAGTATTGATGATGTGGCGCACATAGTGGCACAAATTAGCACAAGTGGACTGAACGAAATTTTAGGGTTTTGAATTTGGAAAAAGAAGATTAAGGGAGAGGGAGGCGGGTGGCACATGGTGGAGCCAAGGGAGGGGCACTCTTTCCCTGTGAAAGATTGCCGGCTCAACAACAACTACTGGTTGCACTGCATTAGAATTCTTAATACTAAGAAGGACAAAACAACAACATACATGCAGCCCATGGCATTGAAAAGATTTTGTTGCTTTTCTCTACAATAATTGATGGGGAAGTTTCATGTTTGATGAAACAGTCAGAAAAAAACAAATGAGATTGACATGTCAAAGTTTCTTGTTTGATCTTACGTTTTGGAGTCAAGGTTCCAAAACATGCTTCTAAGCAAAAAAAGCTATAGTAGTGGAGAATAGAAATCTTAGGGCAATGTATTGAGAATTGCACCAGTAAGACCAATGTTGTTTCCATAAGCAATTCATGCATTGGGTGAAGAAGAAAGTTGAGTACTGTGAAGGAAGATAAAGGTCTTTAGAATCAGGATATGTAGTACTCAATTCTTTAACAAGTGCTTTAGTTCTCCTGCGGCAAATGCCAGAGACTATATATCAGCAACCATTCTCCTATTGAACTTAAAATAATTCTAATAATGAACAAACCATTCTCCACTACCACTGTCGCTGTTGTCTCTGCCTTCCTCTTCCTCAATCTTGTTTTCCCAATTTTCAAACCCTAAAATTTCGTTCAGTCCACATGTGCAAACCAGTGCCACTGTGTGCTCCACGTCATCAACAATTAACATCACCGGTGGAAACTTAACGGAAGGGACAAAATTGAACATTTTTAAAAAACCTTGGGACCAAATTGATTTTTTTTAAAAACTACTATATTAAATTAAGTATTGACCCCAAGTGTAGGAACCAAAATGGTAATTATAACTATTTTTTAGTATGGTATCAAAATAACTAAAAGTATATCCTAATTGAGAATTGGACCTACAGGCCTCCATAATTCTCACATTTAATGTCCTTGGTGTTAAAGATCACACATCAACTAAAAATAAGACCAAATTATAGTATATAAGTAGAAACAAATCTCACCTCACTGAATCGATTTAGTGAGGTTGAGTTAGGCTCATAGAAATATAGTATATGAATTTGATGTGTTTATTTTTAATTTTTAAATAAATAGATTTTTGTGTTTTATGTGTTTGTTTAATCTGCTTATTCTAAAAATAAATAGCTCCATTATTTCATATCACCTAATTGATAAAAATTGAATCTTTTATATATATAATTTTTTTTCTTATTAAAAACATGGTAAGAAAATCATTAAAAACATATTTGAAGATGGCATATACGGTTGTGACATACGTATTCGCCATTTATAATTTTTAAATGCCTTAAAATAAGACATTATATTTGTTGAACAAAATGCTTTGATGCTACTCAAGGGTTTGAGGTTAAGGCAAGTTTTTCAACCTGTTAAATTTTCGAAACAATATGTTTGACAGTTAGTTATTTTAAAAATGATTTGGAAAAGCCATGCTTATTTTGCCTTTGTTGTCAAACTGAAACAACTGGTTATTTTGATAACACAACTGGTTGTTTTTATGAAAACCTTAATGGGAAAATTATTTCAATCGATTGTTTTGGAAACCAACCTGTTGTTTTCATAACAGAATTTTGTTAAGTGTTTTGAAATGTTTTAAATGTTTCAAGAATTCAAGAGCATTGGATCATCTCAAGTGGGTAGAATAGGATTGGGTTTTGTATACTTCTGAACTATAGATTTGTAATACCTAGGTGATGCGAATCAAGTAAACAAGGAGATGCCCAAGGATGCTAATTTACACAATGAAAATTTATCTCACAGTAGAGACCTCACCAGAGGGAGAATTAGACAAGGACCAGAGCACCTAAAGTTCTTCCTGCTAGTCTTCTTAAAGATTAAAATATGTTGTAAATAAATTGGTCTCACTTTTGGGGGTCCAAATAGCAAATATATGCTAGAATAAGGTACCTTTAGCATAATAGGGGGTGTGCGTAGCATTTTAGCTTGTTCCTAGCCCATTTGAAGGCATTTTGAACTAGTTTCAATAAGGACAAGCCTAGGATGCGGTTTTGACTTAGTCAAACCCTAAGGCTGCCCATTTTTTCCCTTTTCCCATCCAACCCCTTTAGCCTGTTCTCCAAGGCTCCTTCATCTATAAATAGGAGGTCCACCTAGTGTATTTTACAAGTTGAAATTATAGTAAAGAAATTCTGCACAATTTTTGTGTGAGTAGTGAGTGAGTGAGTCTCCTCCAATTTGGTCCTATCTTGTGGGTAATGATGCTCTCAAGTGGTGGCCTCCTCCCACTTTTCTTAGTGGTTCCACCCCCATCAAGTGGCGTGATACACCATTGCTCCACCATCCATAAGTTCTTCTTTCATCATCTATTCCATTTATCCATTCCTTTTCATGTTTGTATCTTCCTTGTCCTTTTAATTGTTTCGGATTTTGTGGAGGCTCTCTTTTGAGTATGGATCATCATTTGGAATGGCTTGTACACCATTGATGCATTCCTTTTCTCCTCTTTAAGTTTCGGCATTCATTCATCATCACCTTATTCATGTCTTTTTCTTTTTGCCTTATGGAAATGAACATTCACATCTACTTAACCACTTGGTTAAGTTAATGTCCAGTGGGGATTTTCCTTAGGTTATCACCTCTAATTGTCTAAAATCCAAATCTAAGTAAAGTGTCACCATAAAAATGATCAATCATAAAATCAACTCACATCACCAGGTGTATTCTATTCTCTTCTTCTTGAACATTGTATTTTTGTGTGTTCTTCTATAAAGCAGTTTTAGAAAAGTATTTCTACAAATTGTGGTGTTTCCAATGAGTGGTGTGTGTTCTTGAGGGGTTCAATATCATCACTCTTGGTGTGTGTTTTTTAATCTAGGTTTGATTGCATAGTGAATTCTCAATGGTTAGTTGAGGTCTGGATGTAGCTCTTGGTTAAGAGCGAACCAGTATAAATTTCTTGTGTGATTCTCTCTATCTCTTCTCTTATAAACGATTTTATCTTGGTTTTATATTCTACTAGTATAAATAAAAGATTCTTTCATGAAAACAACAGGTTGGTCTTCTGAAAAGAACCTTAAAACTGAAATTTTATTGAGTTGAACAGAAAAAGAATTGGTTGATTTTTCAGAGCTTTTCATTCTACTTCCAGTCTTTGTAAAAATCTTGTGAAAACAATCCAGCCTCACTCTTGTTTAGGCCATTAATTCTAACAATTGGCATAAGGAGATGAGTTATTGAAGTTACTAAAGTTTCAATCCTAAAACCTGTTTTAAAATGGCTGAAAACTACCATTTGGGGAGGGTGTTTCTATAAACAGACTACCTTTGTTTTGTGGGCTGAACTGTCAATTTTGGAAGGTTAGAATGAATTTTTTTGTTGAATCAATTGATAGAGGAATCTGGGATGCTATCACAAATGACCTTTTTGTACCTAAGCTTGAAAAAGATGATGTTTTCATTGCAAACCCTTGGTCCCAATGGACTGAGAGTGAAATTAAAAGAGCTCAATATGATTGCATTGCCAAGAACATTATCACTTCTGCTTTGACTTTTGATGAATTTTCAGGGTCTCACAATGTGCATTTGCAAAGGAGATGTGGGACATCCTTGAGGTTACCCAAGAAGGCACAACTGATGTGTAGAGAGTAAGGAAGCATGCCTTGATCCAAGAATATGAAATGTTCAAGATGCTTAAAGGGAAAACCATCTCGGATGTGCAGAAATGATTCACCCACATAGTGAATCACCTCATTAGCCTTAAAAAAATCTTTGAAAGGGAGGAGTTGAAGATCAAGATCCTCAAATGCTTGGATAGATCTTGGCAACCCAAGGTCACTACAGTTTCAGAATCCAAGTATTTGACCACATTGACCACAACCTCCTTGTTTGGAAAGCTAAGGAAGCATGAACTTGGGATGAATCAACTTAATGACCAAGAAAATTAAGAAAAGCATGTGAAGAGCATTGCCTTAAAAGTTGTTGGTTTTAAGGATGGTCAAGACTCAAGTGAGTGCAGTGATGGTGAGACTCTTAACTTGCTCACATGGAAGTTTGGAAAGTTCTTAAAGAAGAACAGTCAGGACAAGAATCAACCATCAAACAGGTACAATAGTAAGAAAGTGAATGAATTTCATTCTACAAACTATACTTGTTTTGGATGTGGTAAACAAGGTCACTTCAAGGTTGATTGTCCAAACAATGAGAGCAAAGAGACGGGGGCAACCAAGAAGTTTGAAAAGATAGGCAAAGCAAGAAGATCCTACATAGCTTGGCAAGAAAATGATGATTCATCCTCAAGCTCATCATCAAAGGAAGATGAAGAAGCCAATATGTGTTTGATGGCGAATGAAGAATCACAATCAAGTAGTGTAAGTTCAAGCACGTCTGCTACTTTTGAGAATTATCGTCAACTACTTGATGCCTTCAAAGAAACTCATGAGAAAGTTAACAGGTTGGCCTTGTGGAATAACTGGTTGAAAGGGTTAAACAACTAGTTGGGAAATAGAGTCAAGACCTTAGAAAAAGAGTTAAGCAATTCAAAAACTGATTTTGAAAACCTAGAAATGATTTACTAAAACTCTTCTTCTAAGTGTGTTGATTCAAGCTTTTGTGAAAATTGTGAATCTCTTCAAAACAAGGTTCGCTATCTTTTAAAAAATTTGGGCAAGTTTTCCAAAGGCTAATCATATCTTGAAACTATTCTTGCTTCACAAAATTGTGGTTTTGGAAAGACTAGGTTGGGATTTAACCAAACAACAAGAATAGATAAGTTTCAAAACCCTTTTCAAGTTTCTTTGAAAAATAACCTGTTGTTTTGTCAAAACAATCAGTTGAAATTTTCCATTACTGCATGAAAAGGGACCACACTGTTAGATTCTACAGAGTGAGAAGGTAGTATGTTCCTAAAGGTATTTTGAAATGGGTTCCTATGGTTTCTAAGGTTCCTACTAACATCATTGGACCCAAATTTACAAAGGGACCAAATCTTACTTCTTGAACTTTTCTTGTAGGGATCCTTGGCAGCCAAGAATCACTTTTGGGTTTGAAGAATGACTGCAAAAGGGAAAAACGTCAAGACTAAAGAGTGTGTGTTCTTGAGGGGTTCAAGATCATCACTCTTGGTGTGCGTTTTGTAATCTAGGTTTAATTACATAGTGAATTCTTAGTGGTTAGCTGAGGACTGAATGTAGCTCTTGGTTAAGAGTGAACCAATATAAATCTCTTGTGCGATTCTCTCTATCTATTCTCTTATAAACTGTTTTATCTTGATTTTATATTCTGCTGGTATAAACAATCAGTTGTTTAGTGGAAACAACAGGTTGATTTTCTGAAGAAAAAAAACCTTATAACTGAGTTTTTATTGAGTTGAACAAAAAATGAATTGGTTGATTTTTCAGAGCTTTCCACTCTACTTCCAAACCTTGTGAAAATTTTGTGAAAACAATTCATCTGCCCCCCCTCCCCCCTTCTGCTGGTATAAACAATCGGTTGTTTAGTGAAAACAACAGGTTGATTTTCTGAAACAAAACCTTATAACTGAGTTTTTATTGAGTTGAACAAAATATGAATTGGTTGATTTTTCAGAGCTTTTCACTCTACTTCCAAACCTTGTGAAAATAATTCACATTCACCTCCCCCCTCCCCTCTTGTTTAAGCCACTAATTCGGAGCAGAGTTCTTAAAACTCAAATTTTGATCCTAAAATCTTTTCTAAAATGACTGAAAAAACTAACCTTTGGAAAGGGTGTCACCTTTATTTTGTGAACTGAATTATTTAATAAGAAAACTATTCAAAATCTAGAGACCTAAAACAAAGTATCCAAACTTAACAAAATTTCAATATAAGATTAATAAGTCGAGATTATCGTTTTTTTCAATTAAGTCTACTAAAATTAATCAAAAATAAAAAATAAATAAATAAAGAATGTTCAGAATAAACCACAACTTACTCTAATTGAAAAACTTATCAGTTGTTAGAAAAACTTATCTATAATCACATTTGAAAAAAGATGAAGTTTGGAGGAATAAAATTAAAAAGATAGAGAAAATTTCCAAAAGATGAAGTTTGGAGGAATAAAATTAAAAAGATAGAGAAAATTTTCTAGAAATGAAAAAACAAATTACTTAAAAGGGAAAATAAAACCACTCTTACATAATCTTACATTTTTAGTATGTTCATGTCATCAGCATGATTTTAATAAAAATATACTACTCGTTTTCAAAAGAAAAACAAATTAAAAAAAAACTATTTATAAATTTAAATTCATCAAATTTTTGAAAAAAAAAATCCATTTTAAAAATAATGAGTACTGAGTTAGATTGATTTGATTCGGCTAATATAATTTTTGGGTTACTCAATTGATTTAACAAACTTTTTTTAGTTATTATACTATGATTTAATCAACATTTTTTAGTTTAAGTTTTAACTATGTAGATATACGTAAAATATTGGGATGAGGAGAAGGAAAATATTTTTGTTTATACATAAATTATCTAAACGATATTGGGATTAGTGTATTATTATTTAAAAATAAAAAATAAAAAAATTGTAAGGAAGGAATTGTTGCCGACAAAGGAGAAGATCGAAATCTTGGTAAGTGGTCCTTAATTTGATCCAAATGCAATGCAATTCCGAGAAATTTGGCATTTAATTTTGGTGAATTCGCATCTCAATTTGGATTCCCAACCACAAACATTAGCAACACTTTTATAACGTTTTCCTCCACCGCTTTTGTACCTCTTTCTAATATTAATTGGTTGGCACATCAAGCTCAATGCTACCATCATCATTATTATTATTTTATTATTTTATACTTTAGTTTTTTCAATTTAAGTTTTTACTCATAAAAAGTTTAATGCAGTTCTTCAATTTTAAAAATATAATAATATAATAATTTTAAGGTTTATTTGAATTTTCACAGTGTTTAAATATATAATAAATTATGTAATATATAAATGGGGTAAATTTTTTCTTACTAAATAATTTTATCAAATTAATTTAAAGTTAAAATTTACTTACTAATATAACCGATCAATTTTAATGAAATCAATTAAATCTATCATCTCATTTATTATTAAAGTCCACTTTATTCTTGTGCTTGATATCTTTAGTAAAAATACTTTATATTATAGGTTGAAGATCCCATAACATTTAAAAAATAAAATTAAACTGGTATATATAAAAATAAATTTATTTATTTATTAAAATGATTTTGCAAAATTAAATAGAGTGAATTTTCAGTAATATTAAACCAAGTATATCAATTTATTAAAATGCAAACATATGATCTCTTTATCTATATAAATAGATGTTACTAGCTATATAAATTATCATACCCAATAAAGTTACCATGTGCAAGATTTGAATATCAGAATGAGTAGTATAACATGATAAAAGGAGGATAACATAATAGTTAATAAATATGAGAAAATTTAAAATTAAATACTTAATTTTGTTTTATTATCATGAATAAGTATGACAATATGTATAATTGTGAGAGTAACAGTGAAAAAAAAAGCATGCATCCTAAACTACAACCAACACATTATCAATTATTTTCGAAATGATATGGACTAGTTCGATAAAATTATAAAGATGTCAATGCATATTTTTTAATTTAACTTATTTTATTTATTTCATAATTATTATAAAGAGTTTATGTTAAATGTTGTTGTACACCGTAGTGTTTAGGACCTTTGGACCTTGGTCCAAGCATTTGACTATAATAAATTCGGTAAAAGACAAAAAATATTAAGTTTGATTATGTGATATTATAAGGCATATCTTAGTGAATATAAAGTTGTTAGTTGAATATATATTAATGAATATATATAAGTTGTTAATTGAATATATAAGTTGTTAAAGTTAACTAAGTAGCAAGCACCCGTGAATAAAGATGCACGAGATTCTCTTTTGTTGTTAGCACCATTACTCATGGTGTCCGTAGGCAAAATATTTTTCTGTTATATATGCTTTCAGTTGAGATTATATTCTCGTGAGTGAAAGTTGTTAAAGGGATAGTTATTATAGTGGCTTGAGACCCCTGGAAAAGGTATATTGTTTCTGAGTGCTAGAGACTGAAACTAATTATTATTTTGTATGCTCTCACTGACTTGATCATCGGAGTGTGATCAACAACTAGAGCCCCCTCTATCTTAGTGGAGCGTTGTTCCAGTGCACCAAGAGGAGGCAGATTAGAAGTGGAGTTTGCTCATCCAATCAACCTGAACGTTAACCGACGAGAACAATTATTTTTTAATTAATTATTCTTTCATGTACTAATGTAGAAATATTTTTTAACAACGATTAAAAAATATATTTGAAGTTGACTTTAATGATGATTGTAATCGTTGTTATAAGTGATTGTTCTTGTCGGTTGACATGGTCGTTGGTTGACTTTGGGAGCAGGTTGTCTGTCTGCCTTTGCTGGATTTTGCTCTTTCCCTGGGATGTTGGAACGCGACTCTGTTTGAAATAGAGGTGGCCCTACGTGTTGATTGCACTCCGACGATCAAGTCAGTACTAGACTAAGAAATAATGAGTAAGTAAGCAAGTAGTTTCAGTCTTAGAAACGGTGTACCTTTACCAGGGATCTCAAGTCCCTTTTATAGTCCGCCTTTAGGTTACTTCTTGTAACAACCCTTCTCTCACGAGAATCTTATCTAGAGTGAAAGTAGGTTTGATGGGAGGAGAGTCTGTTACAATGTGCACAATCTTCGTACCCCAATCGCACAAAATCTTCCTCCTTAGAGTGCATAATCTTAACAGCATGGCCGCCAGGGTACCAACTCATGTACCAGCATCATGGGGCTCATCTGTTTACTGTAGGCGTACTAGCCTTCACATATCATGCATGCAGCTTATCCCCAAAATTCCTAACGCTATTGGGATTAGGCGTCTTTAGGGAATATTTACTTGTGCTAGAACCGAATGTACTATACGCACCACAAGCACTTTCTTGCTGATCAAGCGTTATATATATGAATGAACCTCAACGCACGCATTCATGTGCCCACTTACGTGGCCCATTATCGCGACCAGACCACCGAGCTGACCTGCTTGATACATGGTCCCAATGTCCAATCACCGATCACTAAGCGTAGCACTCTAGTTCAGTACAGTGATAAATTAACAGTAATTATGATAAAAATTATCATTCTAAATATTATTAAAAGAAAAACAAATAAAAAATTCATATGCTACTTTTTAACGATGATTTCAGCTAACAGTTGTTGTTAAAACATTCTCATTTTAATAACGATTTTTCGTTGTTCAAAGTGATTTGCCTATATTTTTATGATGATTTTAATGATAGTTTATTGTGTTATTCGTCGTTAATTTAAAGCTTATATTGACGGGTTTTAATGTTTTTTAGTTTTTTTTTTAATTTGTGGTTATATATTGCTATTTTTAAATCTTTTATATGAACAATGCAAACATGTGTTGTAAAACATAATAACTTAAACATAAAAATCTCAATAAAACATCATAACTTGAACAACAAATTGTATTTCAAAAAGTTCAACAATCAACTTAATGTCGTTCTAATCATTCATTTCTCCTAAGGTATTATATATGGTTACAAAATACTTTGATCATGTTGTTTTAACATATTCCAGTGCTTCTGAGTCTAACAGTTGTGGGTCACTGAAAAATTATAACATTTGAAAATTATTTCGATTAATCCATAAGTAATAAACACTAAATTTCAATTTATTACTGAATTGATTTTTTTACCTGATCTTATAAATTTTAGCTCGTATAATAGTTGACATCCAGTGCATCACATAGTAACCACACTCATAACTTCTAGATTTCTTATTGCACTACAAGTCAAAATAAACGTTGTTAGATCAATCAATGACACACATTGAAGTGAGTGAACATATTTACTTTAAATACTTGCACTTGGCCTACTACTCAATATGTTATATCCAAAATAAGCACAAAAATAAAAATATTTCATGTTAGAACACATAACATTATGCAATGAAGAAGTAATAAATGATGTTAAATGAAATTGTCTAATCAATCTACTATTTGTTTAAAATAGTTAAGAGTTTCCTTATGTAAGGAGAAAAATCATGTAGTGGTATGATCTTGAATAAATATGATCATTAGTTATCAATGACACCTGCATAAAAAAAAATAGTTAGGTTATCTTATTTCAATAATTTAGTATAAATTATTTAATGAAAATGAACTTTACTCTTGGATATATAGAGCAATATGATTTTTTTCCTCCCTTCAATAAGATATTGGTGATGTATGTTGTGTTTCTGGTCTTTTGTTAACTAATGATTAATGAGTTCAGGGTCTAAAAAACTATATATATCTTGTTTCTCCTAATCGAAGCATAATCCATAAATATACCTAAATTTTAATAAATTATTAATAATTGAACTTATAAGGAGTATAAAATTTTAATAACATATAACAAATAAGGAGTATAAAAGTTTTAATAATTGAACTTATATCTTCCATAATTGCACATCACTCTCTCTACTAAAAAGATTGTCATCCCATGAAATCTCTATGGGGTTTGTACCTAGAGTCATAGCAACTTCCACCAATGCTACCACAAAATCATCAGTGGACAATGTTTTCTTTTGTTCCACAAATAGTTTTGTCATAGGTTCCTGCTACACATAAATAAACAAATAACTAAATTAGTTAGTATACAACATATTTCATTTGTAAACATATTAGTGTGAAGATATACCGTAGACTCTGATAATTATTTAAATCCAAATATTTATACCGATTTAGAAATATTTGTTTAAGAAATGCTAAATAAATAAAACTAAAAATTGAAAGTTTAAAAACATTGTTCTAGAATTCATTTTCACAAAAGATTAAATCGGTACACTCATTTCGACTAACATTCATTTTAGTTTAGTTGAATATGATAAGTGTAATGGTTAGTTTTAATATTAAGGGTTAGTGATGTGAGTTGATTTTAGGATTGTTCATTTTATGGTGTGACACTTTACTTAGATTGAGATTTTAAGCAAGTATATGGTGAGAACTCTAAAAAGATCCCCACTGGACACGAACTTAACCAAGTGGTTCAGTAAGTGTGAAGTTTCACTTCACAAGAGCAAAAGGAAAAGACAATTACAAGGTGAGTATGATGCCAATAGGTGCGGGATTAAAGAACATGGAAAGCAAAACCAAATAAGAATTGTCGAATGGAAGAATGAAAGAAAGCAAGAACATAACACAAGAGTAAAAGCGGAATGACAAATGGAAGAAGAGATGAAGGAAGGAGAAAGCTTATGTGATGGATTTGAGAATGGGAACACGTCACTTGGAGTGTGATTGGCCTCCAAGATAAGTATTGCTAGCTGCCACTTGAGAACTCTCAATTACTCACAAGATAAGACCTAAATGCTAAGAGGAATCAAGCCTCACTAACACCTCACACAATTTGTGCAGAGTAACTTTTCTTCTATTAATTTCAACATGAGAAATACAAAGGGGAGGTCTCCTATTTATAAGTGGATGAGCCTTGGAGAACAAGAAGGATGGTATGATGGGAAAATGACAAATATGGTGCTGCTAGGGTATTGACCTTGGTCAATGCCACACCATCACTCACATTCTAGAAGGTAGGTTTAGCATCCCTAAAGGAGTTCTCATAGGCCCAATTTGATAACTACACTTCCTATTTATTCTATATGGACCTACTCTAGCTTATTCTACTATTTGAACCAAATTATTTACAACATATTCTAATCATTAAGAAGACCAGCAGGAAGAACATTAAATGCTCTGGTCTTTGTCCATTTCTCCCTCTGATGAGGTCTTCACTTGTATGTTGAGATGACTTCTCATAGTGTGAATGGTCATTTGCATCCTTGGTCATCTTCTTGTTGTCTTGGCTTGTATCATGCCCCCCAGGTTTGAGAGAATTCGACCTTGAATTTAGAACTCCTGCAGATAACATAGTCAGTTGCCTCACATATAAGATAGTGCAAGGAGTGGGATGTGAATTAGACTTATGTTCCTTAAGCTTGGGGAGTTCAAAAGACGAGCCTCTATGTACATACCATGTTTGGAAAGATTTTTTAGGAATGCAAAATCTTGTTGAAGAAAATCCTCGGTGGAAACCTTGAGAGGTTTGAAAATCATTCCCAACATTTTTTAACAAAGATGGTGTATAGGTAGAAACCTTTTGTAATGGAAAAGATAAGGAAAAAGGACACCTTGGAGGTGCAATTTATATCATGGCTTGAGTCAACATGTTTGATTTAATGGTGGAAGATGATATGTTGTGACTCGGTTTTTCTTTTCTTTCTTTCTCTTTTTGTTTCATTTTTAATTGGTCCTCATGAAGCTCTTTGGGAAATAGAGGTTTTAAGATAACCTTGTGCCCTTGGAAGGTAAAAATCATTTTGTTGGTTATGCCATCATGTAGAACTTGTCTATCCTAATTCCATGGTCTTCCCAAAAGAATATGTGTTGCTTCCATTGGCACAACATCACATAAAACCTCATCTTTCTACTTTCCTATTGTAAAAGTTATGAGGACTTGTTTATTAACCATGATTTCACCCTCGACACTAAACCATTGTAGTTTATAGGGCTTTGTATGAGAGATAGTGGGTAAGCCAAGCTTCTCCACTACTCTTGTACTTGCCACATTAGCACAACTACCCCATCTATCATCATGGAACATAACTTGTTGTTGATAAGGCAGCGGGTGTGGAAAATATTTTCTCTTTGGGTGTCATCCAAAGGTTTTGGAATTGTCCCCAACATTAGCCTTATTACCAATAAGTCACCTACACAAGGTATCTCACATTCATTTTCATTAGGGGTTTTTGAAGGAGAAGGGGAGTTAGACCTAGAAGATTGATCACTATGTTCACTTACTACTTGCCCTCCCTTAACCATCATGGTTCGTTTTGTTGGACAATCGACTGCTATGTGCCCAAAACCTAAACATTTAAAACACTTTTTACTTGAGGTTTTGGTAGGGGACTTAGGTGTTATAGTGGAGGGTTTAGAATCCCTAGGGCTCCTTTACAAAATTGAAGGGAAAAGTTTTAGAAGAAAACTTGTTTTTAGTTTTCCAAGATGATTGGTAGTAGCCATCATTATGAGAATATTTGGAAGAGGTTTTCTTTGAAAGTTGTGATTCAACCTTGATGGCAAGGTGAACCAATTTTTCTAAAGATGAGTACTCATATAGTTCTACCACATCTTGGATTTCCCTTCGCAAGCCACTTACAAACCTAGCCATTTTGGATTCCTCACTTTCATGCATGTCAACTTTAGTTAAGGTTGTTTCAAGTTCTTTAAAAAAATCATCTGCACTTTGTGTTCCTTGTTGAAGTCGTTGGAGCTTCAACAAGAGCTCTTTCCTATAGTGTGGAGGAACAAATCTAGCGCGCATGCATAACTTTAAATCCTCTCAAGAGACCACTGATATCCTCTTGTTAAGTCCAATGTCCATTATAGTTTTATGCCACCACCGCATGGCATAGTCTAAAAATTCTAAGGAGGCTAACTTGACTTTTTGATCTTCTTAGACCTCATGTACATTAAAAATTTGTTCAATTTAGCCTCCCATCCTAGGTAGATATTGGGATCACCTTCCCCACTAAAACTAGGAATTTTTACATAAGGCAAAGAAAATTTAGGAACATGTTGCCGCCGTTCTTCAAAATTGTTCAATCTCCATTCTTCCTCTTCTTTTTGGCTGCCATATTGGTGATAACTCCTTGAGTCACGTCTTTGATTCCATCTTCTTCCTCTTGGGGGTCTATCATGGGCCGATTTAAGTCTTTGGAGTCTCTCCTCCATTTATCTCCTTTCTTCATCCTTTTGTGTTAAGAATCTTTTGGCCGTCGCCAACTCACCCATAAGGAAAGCTTTTTGGGGAGATTGGGGTTTAGAAGATTCTCTTGAACAAAGATGAGCCATAATTCACAAGTGACAAACAATTAGTGAAATAGAAGTTAGTAAAAAAAAAACACTCTCAAGTTTGCGCCACTTTTGGGGAGATCACTCAAAGCACTTAAAGAAAATTTTCCTCCACTTCACAAAGAACTTTCTTGAGGTTGAGAACTCTCAAATGAAAAAGGTCAAAGCCTTAAACACTTAATCTTAAAGGAAACCACCACAAAACTTAAGAAAAAGAAATAAAAGACAAACAAGAAAAGCTTAAGCAAGAAAAGCTAAACCAAATTTGAGAAAGAGATTATGACAAAACTTGAAGAAAGACAATCAAGAAAAAGGCTCACAAAAAGGACTCAAAGATACTTACTAAAATTTTAACAATGAAACTTTTTCTTTAGAAATTGCTAAAGCAAAAGGATAAAAATTCCACAAAGGTTGAAATCAATTTGCCAATCAAGATGAATCCAAAATTTTGAAAATGTTTTTCTTTAAGAATTGATACCCAAATTTGTGTTTTCACTTTTTTTTATACTAGTTATTGAATTATGGAAATGAAATGTCCATAGTTTTGATCATGCATATTTTCCAATAACTCTAATTTTCACAAAAACTTTGGGATTCAATATAATTGAACACTTCAATTCTTTTGTTTGGAACTTAAATCTACTTTTACTAAAACAAGTTTCTAATTACTTCTTAAACTTTCAAAATTAAATCAAAGTAAATAGAATCAAAGTAAGGACTTCTAGAACAGTAATGAACATATGACTCAAAGCAAAAGGCAAGAACACAATAAGACACAAAAATAATAATCCAAAAGCGAAACAAAAATATGAAAAAGTAAAATGGGCCGAATAAAATTGCAAGAAAATAAAGGGTTGAAAATTTAAATTGCAAGAATGTAAAGACAAGAATTTAAAGGTACTTGAATTTAAAGATAAGAAATTAAAGGTGCTTGAATGTAAAGAATGTAAAGTGTCAATCAACTCAAAGCAAAATAAGCTCAAGAACTTAAGCTCTGATAACCACATAATGTGAGTTGATTTTAGGATTGTTCATTTTATGGTGTGACACTTTACTTAGATTGAGATTTTAACCAAGTATATGGTGAGAACTCTAAGAAGATCCCCCTGCACACGAACTTAACCCAGTGGTTAAGTAAGTGCGAAGGTTCACTTCACAAGAGAAAAAGGAAAATACAATTACAAGGTGAGGATGATGCCAATAGGTGTGGAATTAAAGAACATGGAAAGGAAAACCAAATAAAAATTGCCGAATGGAAGAATGAAATAAAAGCAAGAACATAACACAAGACTAAAAGCGGAATGACAAATGGAAGAAGAGATGAAGGAAGGGGAAAGCTTATGTGATGGATTTGAGAATGGGAACACACCACTTGGAGTGTGATTGGCCTCCAATATAAGTGTTGTTAGCTGCCACTTGAGAAATTTCAATTACTCACAACATAAGACCTAAATGCTAAGAGGAGTCTAGCCTCCCTAATATCTCACACAATTTGTGCAGAGTAACTTTTCTTCTATTAATTTCAACATGAGAAATAAAAAAAGGGAGGCCTCCTATTTATAAGTGGAGGAGCCTTGGAGAACAAGAAGGAGGGTATGATGGGAAAATGACACATATGGTGCGGCTAGGGTATTGACCTTTGTCAATGTCGCACCATCACTCACATTCTAGAAGGTAGATTTAGCTTCCTTCCCTAAAGGACTTCTCATAGGCCCAATTTGATAACTACACCTCCTATTTATGCTGTATGGACCTACTCTAGCTCATTCTACTATTTGAACCAAATTATGTACAACATACTCTAATCATTAAGAAGACCAGCAAAAAGAACATTAGATGCTCTGGTCTTTGTCCATTTCTCCCTCTGGTGAGGTCTCCACTTGTATGTTGAGATGACTTCTCATAGAGTGAATGGTCATTTGCATCCTTGGTCATCTTCTTGTTGGCTTGGCTTGTATCAGTTAGTGATAGGGAAATTGTTTAGTATTTATTGCATGTTTGTTGTATGATTTTCTATCAATTAATATTGATATTGGTTTATGAAATTACATAACCGTAACATTTTTAATATGACTAATAATAATAATGATCATTTTAATAATAATAATAATAATTTTATTATTATTATTATTAATGTAACGACGCTTTTTTTAGAAAAAGCTACAGACCCCTTCCCCCCATGCCATTTTCTCTTTTCTCTCTCTCTCTCTCTCTCTCTCTCTTAATTTCTCTCCCAATCTTCATCTATTTTAGAATCTGATCATACCACGCTGTAGCAGAGGAGTTAAGGAACATTTCTACCCGATCAGATTTTCAAACAGAGT
>Ga0123342_1003976_pt1 | contig 23141 bp, 12 predicted proteins | sample Turbeawhitnodule_FD_89960 | JGI IMG/M metagenome (GOLD analysis project Ga0123342, IMG submission 89960) | Root nodule microbial communities of legume samples collected from Mexico - Turtle bean Mexico white nodule | ecosystem: Host-associated > Plants > Roots > Nodule | place: Mexico: Nepantla... | reverse complement strand
ATAGGGGTCGGCCATCGGCCAAATCATCATGGCATGGGTCGGCCATCGGCCATGTTCCAGTGGTCTCGGTCGTCTCGGCCAAGTCTTCTAAGATCTCGACCTCTCGGTCGTCTCGGCCTCCCGACCAAGTCTTCTAAGTTCTCGGCCCCTCGGGCAAGTCTTCTAAGGTCTCGGCCCTCGGCCGTCTCGGCCAAGCCTTCCAAGGTCTCGGCCTCTCGGCCAAGCCTTCTAAGGTCTCGGTCCCTCGGCCTCTCGGTCAAGTCTTCTAAGGTCTCGGCCTCTCGGCCAAGTCTTCTAACGTCTCGGCCTCTCGACCAAGTCTTCTAACGTCTCGGCCTCTCGGCCAAGTCTTCTCAGGTCTCAACCTCTCGGCCATACCGGTACAATTCCATATGTTGGTCAAGGCTAAAAGAGACAAGAAAACAAGTTTCATAACCACTCATGTGATTTGATCCATGAGTTCTCTCTTGGTTCCTTTGTGATTTTAATCAAAGTTAACTCAATATTATTATTTTTATGGTTTAGTTTAAATCTATCGTTGGTGCCAATAATATGAGTTTTGATTCATGTGATCTTACTTAATTTCTATGATTCAATTGGTTGAATATCTACTTTGATCATTTTATAACAACCTATAAAGAGATATCTTGTTTTTTATTGTTAAAATAATTTTTTCGATAGATTCCTTATTTTCTTAACCCATTCATGGGCTATATTGTTTTCCTCAAACATTTTGGTTAGTACCACATCCATTAATCATAACACTCCAACCATCATTTTCTTTCTCTTTACTTGTGATATGCTTAATTTTATGGATGCTTACCATTTCTTATCAATTACAATTAATTGGGTTTGTTACACATAAATGCTTTAATTTAGCATTTTTGTTAACTTAATTATTTATTTATGTTATATCTAGGAATTCAAAATGTGCATATGATTTCTAAATTTAGATTTTCCTACTATTTTTTATAACTTTTTTTAAGTTTAAAGCATATTTGTTGAATTTTACTCAAGGCCCAAAATAAGGCTAACTTTTGCAGCGCTAATAAAAGTATAAATAGACTAATTAAGCTTGTATTAATAACATTTGAGCTGTTTTCTAAATTTTCATATTGAGTTATCTCATTTTCTCTCTCATTATTTGTCTTTTTTTCTTTACCTTTGCACATTTTGTAGTTTTTCTCTAATTCGTGCAATGTTCATCTTGCATAATTGATCATGCATTATGCTACGATAGCTTGAATGTCTAGAATAAATTTCCATGATTAGTATTGAACCGTTTGAACTCATGCATTAATTGATAAAAAATCAGATCTTATAATCGAATTAGATTTACGAAACATCTTAAATTAAACTTAATTTAATCAAAATTCACCAAATTAGTCATTGTAAGAAGTTTGCATAAATTGATTAAAGCTTTCTTAGTCAATTTAGAATCAATTATAGTTGATTATTTAGTTTAAGTGGATAATTGGTGTATTTTAGTTTAATTGTTTACCTCTCTTATTTTTCTTTCATATTGTTATTGAGAACGATTATCTTTCTTCTCGGTCGATCTAGCTTTTCTCCTTTTTGCTCGAACAATCCCTCCTTCTGCTCGAACAATTCCCTCGTACTTCTCTCGCTTCTCTATTTCTCGCCTTCGTGAACTTCGAGCTCGAATTGTACCTGCAAAAGACACTTTGAAATTTGTGTCTATTTATATGATTATTATGAATCATTTGTCATTAGGTCGAATTAAGAATTTAGTTCGTAATTAATAATGTATTACCTAGCACTTGGTCACTGATTAGTCCCGTTAATCTTTTGCTTGAAAGTAATAATTTATTATTTTAGTTGTGTCGATCAGTTTTGACTAGTGTCACATTCGGGTGTTGTACGGACCTGACCGTTACACATATTAATTTTATTTTTATTATGTTCTAATTCGAAACAAATTCCCTACGTTTTCGAAAGGGTGGCTACACAAAAATGTGTCCACCCTACAGAATGACAGAATTCATCTAATGTTTTTCAGTGCAAGTTCATCGATGACTTCATCATACAGTTCTCTTCTCTCCACTTGAATTCTCATTGGGCAAGCATCATTCACTGTTTATGCTCCCCACAAATTATAGTGATAAAATGCAGAATAAAGCAAGGTGTAAATAGAAGTACTGAATCTTTCTTTTCAGATCGATCACTACCAAGATTATCAGAATCAAAATGTTATAACTATTTGAATGCCAAACTTTTATTTTTGTTTTATACAGACCATCTTTCAGCTTCCAAAAACACTTCCAAATTGCCTTGCCTTACTAACAGAAAAATGAATTTGATGTTCTCAAGAAAACATTAAAAAATAATTTCAATGTAATTATTCTATAAGAACACACGAGTAAGGTAAGAATAATCAATTTACTCAAGATGACTTAGTAATTTTTCTTTCTTAGTGTCATCTCAAATAAAGCCAGCCAAAGAAATCTTCCAGAACTGCCATTAACAAAATTACTTGACATAAGAAATGAAAAATAAATGCAGAAGAAAAACTTGGAAACAGGTATAAGATGAAATTTTAACATGCAATCCATTGTATTACAAAAGAACATGGGCTAACCTACACAACAAATATTGTCTGTAAACCTACTTAGGCTCCTGTCCAACCATCCAATTGTGTTCCTGATCTTCAATACAATGCCAAATGTATAAAACCAGTAAAAGTAAAAGGATTGCAGCCATTATGGTGATCAGAAAAAGAAGAAAAAAAACAAGGGAAAGGGAAATGAAGGACAATGAGCAGCCAAAACCTACTCCTTGCAATCTTACAGCTTGCCAGTACTTTACATGCCAATGAAAAAAAGATCAGTTTTTTGAGAACAAAGATGAGTTTAGTTAGAAGAGAGCATGATCTCCAATGAAAGACGAGGCTAAAAATGAGAAGGGTATTTATTGATCTCACCACCTTGGACTTGTGATGGGGAAAAAGCCTGAAGGAGACAAAGGAAACATCCCAGGAGAAAGGGGAGGCTGCTGCCCGGGGCCAAAAATCCCTGACTGCCCAAAGGGCGAGAAAGGGAAATTAGGAGTAAAAGGAGATGGAAACTGAATGCCAGGGGAGAGTAGTGGAGGATAAGAACTCTGAGGAGACAGGAAATTCATGTAGCCATTTGGTGAAGGCAAGAGAAACTGTGAGGTTGGAGAAGGTAAAAAAGGAGGTCCATTTGTTTGTGGGGAAGGAACAGCAGGAAGATGAGGAGAAGGAGGAGGGTTTAATCTTGGAGAAGGGAAGATAGAATTATTAGGAAGCAAAGCAGAAGAAGGTGGAAGAGGTTGAACATGGCTTCCCTTTGAACCTGGATCTGTTAATGAATGTTCAAGATATCTGACATAAGCAGAGATTGGTGACACAGCTTGAGGAAAAGGGTTAGGTGATGGTTGTCTAAAGTGAGCAGCTGTAGGTGGCAAGGTGTTGTTATTGTAAGAAGAAGGCAATGGAGGCCTGACATAAGGTAAAGGAGGAGGCCTGATCTTCTGCAATCTCATGCTCTGAGGTTTTGGGGAATTGCTCTGAGGAGGTTTTGATTGAGGATCCTGAGAGGGAGACCCAGTAAGCTGCTGAACAATATCCCTGAACTCATTCTTGCTGATGTTGTAAACCTGAGGCTGAGGCTGTTGCTGTTGTTGCTGTCTAGTTCCATTAACGTTGTTGTTGTTGTTGCCATAATTGGGCTGGTGTAATGGACTCTTCCTAATGTTTTTTCCTGTTTTGTTCACTCCCAAGTTGTCGTTATGCCTGGTTTTTGAGTTATCCATTTTGCTATAAATAACGACAAACTCAAGTTCAGAAACTTTTGCGAGGACAACCTGGAACTTGAGAACTAAAAACAGAAACACCAATCAGATAATCACCCTCAAAGTCAAACTGGACCGTGATCGTTATTGATCGTATCAATAACACCCCAAATGAAACCCAGAGAGATCAGAGAACATACCCTTTTGGGAAGATTCACACAAGCAAAGAGAAACCACCTCTCAGGGATGGAAAGAAGACGGATTTCAGAGCGATGCAGAAAAGAATCGAAAAAGATTGGAACTTGTCGGGAGGGTGTAATAGTAATGATGAGACTTTGAAGAATGGGTTAAGCCTATAAGAAATAAGAAGACAGAGAGAGAGAGAAAGAGACAGAAAATCTTATTTTATTTTGGTCGGAGTTTCGTGTTGTGTGAGCAAATGGAAAAGGGAAATGACATAGAATGGTTGTTTAGGTCAAGAAAAAACTGTTATGGAACCAGATTCATGTGTAATTATGTCCATAACATAGATACAAACAGTTACCTAGTAAAATATAAATTAAGATTATCTTGAAAATCTCGAAAAATTAAGACATTGAATATACATAAGAAAATAAAAACTTCATCTTAATTATAAATCTTTTTATGAGATTAAGTTAAACTTTTGAAATTTTGTTAATAAAATAAAATTCATAGTGATCATTTTCCGTTTCTTAAGTGCAAAAATTGGATATGGACACATATTGTTGGCTTATTGTAGTAGTAAGAGAAGTCTTAGATTCCCTTAGATATGATGGTCACGTTTACCTCCATTGGTACTCAAGTCAAGTTATCACAATGGATAAAGATGTGTATAGAATTGATAATCAAGATCAAAAGGGTGTAATTTGATTTAATAAAAAGTTATGGGAATGAATAGTCAATGTTTTTTAAGACGTTAATTAACTCACCCTATCATTCTAAATGAATGTTTATTGATCATAAATGATAATTGTTTAAAAGAAAGGGAAAAAGTATTTAAATCCTAGAAAAGTTATTTTTGTAATATATTAGTTAAAGATGAGGTTTGAAAATGAAGATGGTAACGTCTGAATGGGGAAGAAAGACTGGGTCAGACAACGGAATCAACGCTGCTTTTGGTGTTCAGTTCAATTTTGACTACTGAGAGTGGGTTGATTTAGGGATAAATCATTCTATCCTAACTAACAAATATATAGTGCTAAACATTTAAAATAATTACTAATTTTTTTAAAAAATTATAAGAATAAAATTCGTCATCATTCCGTATTAATAGCATAAAGTGTTTGCGTCTAAATCTCACTCAATCGTCGAAGTGTTTTATTTTTTCAAGTTCTATTCGAATTTAAAATTAAAAAAAAAAATAAAGAAGTGAAAGAAAAACACAGAAGTTAAGACTAAAAGAGATAAGGTAAACCGACAACAATTGAAAAAGAAGATAATTGTTTTTTTATTCCAGTCCTGTTATCTAAATCTAAAAAAAATTAATAAAATAATTTAAAGATTATAATCCATTATTCAAAACTAAAAATTATATATTTAACTGTTAAATTACATCAATACATTTTTTTGTCTGGTCTGATTAAAAATACAGTTAATCTTTCTAAAAATGGTATCTTATTTAAACTTTTGTAAAAGAAACTAAAAATCACGTCGACAAAAGAAAATGTCACTAAAAGGGACCCCTTCTAGATTTTCTTTACCAGACATTACATCTGCAAAATTAATGGATCTTTTCCATCGATAATACAACTACCTAAAAATTAATTGATAAATATAAAATATAAAATGTGTGTATAATATTTTTTATAAATTTTAGTTTTGTTTTACAGATAAGAAGTAGTTTTGGTAGTTACTGTTTTAGAATTTTTATTATTTTAAAATTATTATAAATTATAACACATGATTGTAGAAGAATCTAACGCCAGCGCACGTGAAACGTCTAAAACCGTTTAGAGTGAAGTTTCGTCCAAACACGGCGCAATTAGCAGCCTGGGCTGAACTTAGCTTTAGACAAAGTCCAAACTTGGTTGGTAATTTTGACTTTTGGATGTCTCAATCTTATCACAAATCATTATTTTAGCTATAAAATTATTGTAAATTAATTGAAAAATTGCACCTTCTGGTTTCCATTAATAAAATTGGTATATGTTTTATTATTAATTTTTTTTTATTCTCTTTGTCTCGTAAATTTCTAGTTCATATAATATTTGCAAAAGTCATTCCAATACTTAATTGAGATCTCGATATTTAGTGTCTAGTGCAATTAATGCGTGATGATCAGTATCTTATCTTTGAAATTTGTGACTACTTATTATAGATACTTTGTTATAGAGTTGAATTAGAATTTTAGATCATAACTAAAAGCGCATTAACTAATATTTAATCATTATTTACTTTCGTTAACCTTCTGTTAGTCTTAATGAAGTTGACTATATTGATCGATTCTTATCGAATATGAAAACCTTTAACTATTATCTAGACCCGACCGGATACAATATAAAAAATTTAGACTATGTTTGGTGACAAATGTGGCGGAATGAAAAGGAAATAGAAGATGATATCTATTTCTTTGGTTGGGTGAAAGAGACATAGCATGAAGAAATTTAAACAATGAGTGGAGTGTATTTTGCATAACTTTCTCTCTCAAATGCCACAAAAATGGGAAGAAATTATTACTCAATGTTCACTTTTTCATCTTATTCCTAAAGTTATTGTTCCAATTTTTATCACAAGTTATTAAATAATAAATATTTTTTATAATAAATTTGTTTGACTTAAAGTGAGTCTCAAATTTAACATATTACCTAATTCCTAGGATATTAAATTGGATTTAACTCGATTGAAAAAATTAAATGTAATTTATTTGGATTAGGTTAATTCATGGAGTTACAATAAGCACTCCTACTTCCAATTTTATTTTCATTATGTTTCTTTAGATAACTTTAAACTTAACAATTTTGTATATTCTTTTTTTTTTCTCATTTATCTACTTTCCCTCTTTATTTTCTACCCTCAACCAAACAAAATGTTAGTATTTAAATTTCCATTATATATCTCACCATAGTATTTTGGATGAGAAAATATTTGTGCCCACAAATATCTCTGAATAGAATTCATAACTGACACTAAGTATATATTTGTAATGATATTCACGTGTAATAAATATAAGTAAAATGAATACACGTTAATTAGTATGGTATATTTTTTTCAAAAAATCAACTAATCAAAATAAAGTTATTAGTGAAACAAATATCAACCATTGAAGAAATAAATTAATTTAATTTTATGTGTGTATTTTTTTATTTAATCAATGAAAGTTAATTTTTTTTTAAACTTGTACTTTATAGCCTAACTTATTTAAATTTACTTTTTAGAAAATATCAAATTTATATCTACTAATATTTTATTATACAATTTTATTTAAATTATAATTTGAAAAAAAACTATCGTAGTTTATATTTTGAAGAATTATTAATAATTTTATTTAATATTAAAAATAAAATACAAATATTTGTTACTATAAAAATATTTATAGATTTTTTTTATGAATACCCAACGAGACATTAAGAAAGAATATTGATCCAATGGATTCAGGCCCAGCAAATCCTCACTCATATAGGCATACAGGTGCAAGCTCTTCTTTGCGGCAATTTCTCTCTACACCATATAATTCTAACATACAGCCAATCTATTATTGAAAATGACATAATTAACCTTCGAAAATGACGAAAATAATCTTAGATAAAAAAGGTGTGGATAAAAATTACTTCCAAAACTCATCTTTCAGAAATATTCCGGATTTAAATTTCCATAACAATCCTAAACCCTAAACACATTTTTGAATTTCAAATTTTTTTATTCATAATGCATTTTCAATTTTGTGTTTTAGATTTTTTTTTATCTAAAATGTATTCCTTTTAGTTTTAAATTATATTTATCATTCCAGATTTTAAAATCTGAAATAAGGGTAATTTTGAGAATTTTCAAAAATATAGGGTGCAGGATAAAAGTGATATGATGCAAGAAGAAGATGAACATGGTACGAAAATAAGGTTATTTATTTTTCATTAAGGGTGTGTTTGGATTGGGAAGGAGATTTGAAGGAGTGGATTTGGAGTGATTTGAGAGGGAAGTGAAGTTGTTTGAATTGGTGTATGTTAGACTAGATTTATGAGGAAAGTTTATTGGAGTTAGTGTGTGATGTGATGATTGTGAAAGATTTTTTAAATGTAAAATGTATAAAATATAAGTTTTTACAAATTTGATAAATATAATAAATTTTAAAAATATTATAAATAATTTAGAAATATATATTAAAATAAAAATAAATTCAAATCAAAAAAATAATATTAAATATTATTTAAAATACGTATTAATAATTAAAATTTAAACTAATCTTTTATTTATTATTTATTTTATTATAATACGAAAATTAATATTAATAATTAATAAATAAATTATAAATGTTATATGTATATACTAAAATATAATTATACATATAATTAATATAAAATTTATTAAATTTTATAAAAAAATAATATATAATCAACTTTCTCTTCAAATCCCTTCATGAAGGCAAAGAAAGTTTAGACCAAAAAACTTTTATCGTTTTTCGTGTTTTAACTTCAATTCTTGTCTTGTTTTTCCAACTTTCTCTACTTTCTCTCTTTTCTTACTAATCCTTGCCTTTCTTCGCTTGGATACAAAGAGACCCTGAGGATATAATGATCTTCTTCCTTTGTACCATTGTTGTAATATGGAAAGATTCGAATGCACAATCTCGTTTTTATTTAATTTTTTAACATATTTTAGATTGTATAATTTATAATGTATTTAAGAAAAAAAATACATTTCAAATTATACAAATAATATGTAAAACTTGAAAATAAGATTGTAATGTATAAAATAGTTTATTGTTGACATCTAATGCATGAGTAATGTCTTATTTAGTTGTTCTACCGTTTATAATCATCTAATATTATAAAATATTCATTACACCATTGACCAATTTCTCAAAAAAAAGTATTATATAGGGAGAGGGCACTTCCATTAAGTAGAAAAAAAAAAATAGAAACAAACACTGGTTCTTGATTGCAAGTGGAAAAAAATAGAATTGAAGGGAAAGAAACGAAGACAAGAACAAAAGGGGAATGATGGGAAAAGAAGAGAAAAGAGTGAAAGGGAAAAATGAAAAATAAATAATAAAAGGACGTTAAATATAATGAGATTTTAAAAATATTATTTTAAAGAATGTAGAAAGTTTGAGCAACTCATGCTTATATAATCCACACTAAAATAATGATTTTATTGATAAACAACTCTTCTCATTGGCTACTATTACAAGAAACTCTAAAATCTTACCACAACAAATCAATATTTTCTATCTCAAATGCAATTAAAATCATTCACATGGTAAAATTTAATGTTATATGTTGAATTAAACAACTTCATACAACATAGCTTATAGATGGTTCAACGAAAAGTACTAAAAATCTTGAAAGTAACCTTAGTTTGCAAATGCATAGTCTACTGTTTTAATATTAGTAGAGATATAAAATGTAGGTTAGTTAAACCCATTTAAAAATTAGGTATGAGAGGAGGAAAATAAAAATCAAAGAATCAAATGAAGTTATTTAAAAGATAAAACTAATTTTATGTAAAAGTTATTTTTTAGAGATTTTATTTTAACTTATATTTACATCGAACACAAAGTAACATCTCTAGTAAATTACAATAAAGATAAGAAAAATACGTAATATTATCGTATCTAATTTAAAAAAATAGAATATTATTTATAATTATGTATAATTAATTTTGATTTTCTCATTAACATCAAGATAGTTTGAAATAATATTTATCAAAGACAAATCATACATATCACAATTATAGTAACCACAATTATAGCTTTCAAATTGCTTATTGCATTACAAGTCAATAAATGTTACTAGATGAATCAATGACACACATTGAAGTCACTGAATGAATTTACTTTGAATACCTTAAGATATATTTAAATGAGTGTTTTTTATCATGCACTTGGCATATCACTCAACATGTTATATCCATAACAAACACTGAAATAACAAGATTTCATGTTAGAACACATAACATTATGCAACGTATAAGTAATAATAAATGTTAAATTAAGTTATCTAACCAATATACTATTTGTTTAAAATAGTTAAAAGGTTTCTTATGCAAGGACAAAAATCATGCAGGTATGATCTTGAACATATATGATTAGTAGTTTTCAAGAATGCCTACATAAAAAATTAGTTAGTCTCTCTTATTTCAATAATTTAATATAACTTATTTAATGAAAATGGACTTACTTAAGGATGACAATGCAGGCTAGCCCGCCACACATAAACTCGTCGCACGTTTGGCTCGTCCGACACAAGGAATACGAACTCATTTCACTAACCGCATAAGAGGTAGTTCGTGAACCTACGAACCAACCCGCATAAAGAAAATATTTTTAAAATAAAATAAAAATTAATTAATTATTAAAAAAAACTATTTCTCCTGCTTAAAAAAATAAAATTTTATTCATATTTCAATTCACTCAATTAAGATAAAAATATGAATTAAAAAATAAGGATTATTATAAGAATTGATTAAAAATAATTTAAGTTTTATTTTATATTTATTTTTTCTCCGTAGGTACGTAAATCCATCATGAGTATCAACTATTTTAAAATAAAAAATAAGTTTATGATTTTACTTTTTTTAATTGAAAAATAAAATTTAAATAATCAGATTCATTATATAACTGAGGTACTTCATAATTTTTTGTTGGGAAATAATTGTTTAACAACCATGAGAGTTGTATATTCTTGTTGTGATGAGTTTAGACATAAATATATAATAAAAAGTAAATTTATAATTAAATAATATAATAAATATTAAAATAATAGTTTTGAGAGATGTAATGTGATTATATAAAAACGTTGGATTGTTAATATATTTTTTATTTTTTTATTTTGTAACGGTGTACTATTTTGGCACAGATATTGATGTTTGGCGCATTTGGAGTGATTCTGATTCCACGAGCAGGCACATGTGAAGAGCCTAGTACATAGCCCTCTTTGGAACAAATGAGAATCCAACACCTCTTTTTTACCTTAAAATCCTCCATTCAACACCTTTTTACCTTTATATCCTCCATGCACGTCCACCATATTTTCACTGTTAAACTCGCTAGGTCAACGTCCCAAGACACCAGATCTTTAAACAACTTTTTAACACCACCAAAATGGTAAAAACATTACTTTTAAATGGTTTTTTACATAGTGATGCTCTTAACAAGATTTTTTTTTATAATAACAATAATTATTCTTGTTAAATAATAACTAAAACGCGTGTGAAGCAGCAAGAAAGAGGTATACTAGTGGTAAAGGTATGCATTTTTCACATGGCTAAAAAGGGGCCACAGTGGTCCAGGTACATGATTCCCTTGCCGCACTGTTCCCCAGCACGTTTCCTATAGCTCCATTTCACCACACAAAATTCAACTCTTCCCATCATAGATCAGACAGCATTGCTCATCCAGAACAACTCAACCACACAATTCACACCTCAAAACGCCATTTCTGTAGCAGCAGCTGTACCAGGAATACAAAACAAACTAAAAACACAGACCAATAAAAAACATGATCTAACAGAACTGGAAATAATGCATCATTGATTTAAGAAACATACCCATAAATTTAACCCAACTTCAGTTCACGTTTATGATAATTGATAAACATATATACAATCTAAATAAACAGATAATATCAACACAAAAATAGTCCACCTCTTCTTCATCAGAGCTGTTCCAGGGTCCTTTCCGCTTCCCAAATCGAATTAACTCAAGAATTTAATTTAGTCTAAGCTACCAAAAAAAAAAAACAGTAGTTTACATGGACAGCTACAACTACAGGTACAGCAAGAAATGGTAGTGCAGACTATAGTGCATTGCCAATTTTGGAGGAGAGCGCCGACAGGAGCTGTTCCTGAGTGTAAAACCGGTTTCCCATATTCACGGTGGCTTGTTGGATCATCAAATCATTCACCACGGATACGCTGGCATGATTCACGTCAAGGTCCAGCTCCTTCAACGCAGCCATCAACCTGGCCGCAGGGTGGTTTTTCTTGCTGCATTGGATCCTTATCATGGCGTCCCACCCTATGATCTTCACCTCTAACTCCAAATCAATCAGCTTGCTCGTCGTTTCCTTCGCTTCTTTGTTGGATGGAGGTGGCCCAGGTGGAGGAGAAGGGCTTTTAGTTGCCAGCTCAAGCTCCTTCTTCACCAACTCCAATTGCTTCTCCAATTCCCCTTTCTCTGATTCCAGCTCACTCAGCTTCGACTTCAGCTCGTTTATGTAGGATATGGCATCGCCTAAGAGCGATGCCTTGTCCATCTTCGACACGTTGGGAACCACCGCACGAAGCGCGTAGAACCGTTGATTTAGCTTTTCCCTCCTCTGCCTCTCCGCTTCCACGTGATTCAGCGGCTCCTCTCTGCCGTTCGCCGGCTTCCGACCCCTCTTCCGGGGCCGTTTCTCCGGCTCCACCACCCTGCTGTCCGCCTCTTTCACCACGGAAGCTTCCAGATCCGAGTTCTCGGAATCACCGCCGCTGGCACCACCACCAGCAACGGCACCAGATTTTATATTCGAAGCCGGTATAATCACGCCGGAGGTGAAGGACAGCATTCCATCGTCAATGCTGCTGCGAGAAGCAGGAGATCTTCTCTTCTTGTTGGTCTCCTCCGCCGCAACACCGGGGAAGTAACTCCCGTTGTAAGAGCTCTTTTTGCTCTCTCCGAAGCTCAGAATTTCACCGGATTCGGGTTTTAAGGAGTTCGAGAAGTTCAATTCCCTGGGGAAGAAACCCTGGTTCTTGGGGTTGGGGACGTGAGCTGCGGCGGCGGCACTAGGGGTTTCTGTTAGAGTGCTGGAACCAGGGGTTTCGAACGGCATGGTTTTGCTCAGTGATGCATTCGCTGAAACGAGTGCAACGGCGTTAGAGGTGTCCTTGATTTCAATAGAGGAAGAAGGGTTGAGCCAGAGTGAGGAAGGGTCGTTCTCGCCCTGATTCAACGGCCAGAAACCCGCGTCTGGGTTGTTGAAGTTGAACAAATCCCGCACTTTCTTCATGAGATCGGAGTTCTGGAAAATCACCTCCGTAGAGGCCAGCTCAACGACGCCGTTTGCGGACGGTATGCAAACCAGAGTCTGAAGCCCAAAGACCTGCCCCTGGCGAGCCCGCTCGCACGTCGAATCGGATAACCGGTCAGCCCCGGCGACCCAAACCGGGCTGGAATTAAGAAAAGCCTGGCCCGGGAGGCCGCTTCCGCTGAGAAAGGACTGAGTCATGGACACTAGAAAGAACCACTCAGTGTCGGATACCTCTTCGTCGACGTCATCAGCGGAAGCGGAAGGGCCGGAAATCAACGAATTGAGCTCGCGGAGAACCTTCTTACGGTGGTCCTGCTCCGCTGACGACATCTCTTTGGGGGCTTTTCCTTTTCCTTTGTCCTCCTCTCCCTTGTAGTATCCGTCACCCCAACCGAGAAGGGAAGTGCTGGAGGAGTAGTCATAAGAAGATTGCCAGAAAATGGCGTAGGTCCAGCTCTCTTCGGCGCCTTCGATCAGCGTTTGCAGCCGCTGTTGTAAGGTCTCCTGGTTAAAAAGGGACTGGGACTGCGACGGCGGAGGTGGCGGCAGGGCTCTGGCAGTGTCGGCTCCCGGAGTGGTGGTAGAGGCAGCGGATTGCGGTGTTGGCAGCCAAAGGGAGGAGAAATCGGAGGAGCTCATGAAAGCCTCCATGACGGAAGCGTTGTCGTCGGTCCAGAGATTCATTGTGGGCGGCGACCGGTACTCCGTCATTCCATTAACGGGTTGTTTGGGTGAGAGTGATGTGTATGTTTAGTGTGTTCCAGGAGTGGTGTGTGTGAGAAAGATAAGGCTAATTTGGGTGGATTTGGATGTGGATTTGGTATTTATGTGGAGTGCATTTGGGTTTCATTTTAGTTTTGGGGAAGGAAATGCATGTGCAATTTAGCAATGAAAATAGATTGCTCATCACCCATTTCATCTTAACTTTCCTTTTATTTCTTGTATATAAATACCATGGATAATGATATATTTAAAACCTATTTTTTTATAATTATTATTTTAATATTTTAATATATTATTTAATTGTAATATTTTTCAAATTCTAACTACTTCACTAGTATAGAGTAGTGCGATAAGACGTCAAACTATATAATCAAAACTTATAACGAGATTATTTTCTTTACAGACAACATTTAATAACACGTAATAATTTATAGTAGCCACGTCATCTTTTATAAATATTTGTTATTTTAATCATTTATATTAATTTTAAATTTAGAAAATATGATTTAGTTTATAATTTCATGTAATTAATTATATCATTTATTTAGATTAATATCATATTAGTATTAAACTCCTATTTTAAACCATTATGCTAACAAGAAACATTTTATGAATCTGATTGTGTGGTGTGACGTTAGGAAGATTAATATGTAGGAAAAACTTTCTTTTAACACCAAAAAATAAAATACATACAATTGATAAACTATTATAATAATATAATAATATTTTAAATTAAAAATTAAAAAAAATATAATTAAGATATTAATTTATTGATATGTGAAGTATATATATTTTACTCTGTAAGTGCTAACATATTAGGACATTAATATTTAACAGGATCTCCAGAAAACGAAAAATCCAATTTATTTGTTTTCTAATAAATGTTGAAACTAATGTTAAGTACACTTGATTGGGTAACGATATTGATTTCAAGATATATAGATAAAATCACAATCTTACATGATCAAAGCTTAAAATTTTCATATTTATATCAAATGTCTGAAAATTTTCAATTAAAAATTAAATAGTACAATATATAAGTATTTCTCTTTTATTTTAGATTGTAATATAATTAATGTTTAATTACTCCATCAATAGGTTCAAATTTATAGGTAAATGTTTTGTTTGATATGTTTCAAACACAAGTTATAATAGTTTTTATGTAAGGTTCAAAAATTTTAAACTCATGTTACTTTGTTCGTAGCAATATGAATACAATAATATAAAAAACATTAATAAACAAATATTTTTCAAATAATAAAATTATGATAATACAAGTTACTTTGTTTAAAAAAATTATTATAATTACTTATATTATTTATTATTATTTTAAAATTATATAATAGTAAATTTATAAATATTATAGATGTTACTTATTATTATTTTAAATCTTTCTATTTTTATCAAACAAATTTTGTACAATAAATATATTACATTTTAAAATAAATCTCGTACATTATACGCACAAAAGATACTAGTTCAATACATTTTACCACGCAACATATAATGTTATCTTCTTGGTAAACACTATGTCCAAATCACATCATCGACCATAAATCATATTTATTTACATTTCACAATTTATCATTCATAAACACATTTTTCTATACAACATAATTGATCTATTAAAATTACACAAATCAATTTAAATATATAATGCAATATTAATATATATATATATATATATAATCAACCTTATTTAAGTAAATAAAAGAAATTTAAAGCCTCTAAGCTGTTTAACCAGAAATTGAGTAGTACTTAATCTTCTCTGCGAATTTTTCGCTTGAGTGTGAAAAGTATTTTTGCTTGAATAAAAAAAGTCATTCAAGCAAAAGATTAATTTGTACCAAATTTCTTTTTTTAGTATTCTATTTCGCCTAAATTGAGTCTTTTTCCTCTTTTTCTCAAGTGCTAAAATGTCAAAAAAAAATACAATAATTAAAAATTATAATTATTGTAAATTTTTTGTAAATCGATCGAACTAAAACTAATATGTTACAAAGAAGTAAAATTTTATAGTTTTTCAACTTAAAAAAAAAAAATCAAATTAGTTCAAGCTTACAACATTTTACATCCAAAACTAAGCTTAAAAGAATTCAATTTCAGTGTATTTATATAAAAAGTTATCTCAAATAATTAAAACTACAATCAACACAATTTTTCAATGTTCAAACTCTATTAAACTAGTTGTCATTAATAACCTATACAAAACTTCCATCAACCAATAAAATCTAACTACTAAATTAAATGTGTTACTTTTATATACTACTTATATTATATTTATGTGTCGTTCTCTTATGAAAATATACGTGCTTGTTTAAAAATTGTATAATTGAACATAAAAATAATAATAAAAGAATATATCTTTTTATATAATGATATAGAACATATACATTTAAAATTTTAAGTAAACTATTCAGATCTCTTGTTATAAAAGATTTTTTGAATTAATTTTTCTAAACTATGTTATGGTGGATATGAAATTTATAGTTTTTCTATGTTTCTTTAATTGAATTAAGTAGAAGGAGGAAAGCAAATGTTATTATCTCATAAATGATTGTGGTCCTGGACTAGTTCTTCAGGTTGGTCTATGTTATGAGTTAATTCCACTGCTTTCTACAACTAAGTTAGAGAGAATTGTATGAAGATATTAAACTTTGTTTTTGTTATTTATATATTTTCATTAATAAATAATAGGAAAAAAATTAAAGAAACTTGTTCCGACTCCCACGGTGGGCGCCATTGTTCTAATCTCAGGTCGTTGGACAGCATCGCTAGGGTCAATCATCGCATCCGAGGTATTGTTCGCTTTGGAGGTCAATGCTCCATCACGATTTTGTTCTTAAAAGACGTATCAAAAGGTGAAGGGAGGAGAGAGTATATAAACTGCCCTTGACCTTGATTCCTGAGCGATGTGAGACTATATTGATATACAGAAACATAAATTATTAATTTCTAACCAAAAATTGATAAAGAACGTTTAAGTTATAATTCAGATAACCGGTTAATTAATAATAGAAAAATTATATTTTGATAATGTTATTTAAAAATAAAATAGGTTGAATTATTTATGTGGATGATGTCTTGTTTTATAGAGTTTTTATAGCCATTTAATTATTGGGTCACGTTTTTTTTTTTTTTGAAATTTTGATGTGTCCATAAACTTTTATTTAACTTTTTTGTATGGTGGAGCACGTGCCTATAGCAGTTTTCCATGTGCAAAACCAACCCCTCTATTTAATATTTTATCTGGTGTCCACCTTTGTATTCCCACTTGTGTGGTACTCACTAATTTTTGTTTGATGAATTATTTCCGTAAGATCACACGTCATCATCGTCATCGCTTTATAGATACGAGTTCTGATTTTTTTTTTGTCAACTTGTTCAAACTTTTATTTAGCACTTAACAACTCTTTTGCTTCCATCAACATCCATTCATTCATTGTGTTTTGTATGAGAGATGGTGGAGTGAATTTTTTAAAAAAAATTGAAGAAAAATAATGAAAAATTATGTTGTTTGAACATAAAGGAGTGAACCAAAAAATTCTAAATTTTAATGAAAATATAGTAGATGATATAGTTGATGTGACTAAAATATAAAAAAAAAATATTAGTTATGTTATTTATTAATTGACCTAAATACTTCTGTCATGAAATTGAAAAGATTTTAATTAAAATAAAAAAAATATTTAGATATTTATGTTTGGATTTATGGATTTTTTTTATTGAAAAGTTATGAATGATTAGAACTACTATGCTATTGTTAACATATGAGAAATCAAAGTTGCATAACTAATTACATTATGAATTGAAGGCACACACGTGTGATGAGTGATGTCAATTTATAATTTCTAAGAGAATCTACTAATAAGGCAATGTGACTAACAATAAAATTAATGTTCTAAAAAGATCCATTAGGTTTGGAGGTATGATCGGTTATGGTTAGGTCTATAATCGATTCTTTCAAGCCTAATCGGTTATGGGGTTTTGGACGCATATAACTGTTGTTTTTTTCAATAGTGAGAATTGGTGTATGGATACTATGAAACTAATGTAGGCATAAAAAAGCAACATAGTCATAATAATGTGTATGTGTATTTATTACACCAATGTTGAGGATAATTTGATTAGGCAATGAGTCTCAATGAAGAATATATGTGCATGAAAGTGTATGAAAGGTTGATTACCCAAAACACAATGTTGCTGAAAACCTACAAGGAGTTTTTCAAACCACAGGGCAAGAGGCAAACATTGCGAAACAAAATCTTGAAGCAAATTGTTACTCAAATGTGTAGAAAGAACTTCAAAAAGATGTATTCTTTGTATGTGATGAAGTGATTGTTTTTTACAAATTTTTCGTGTCCCATATTTCCATCTTTCAAATCCAAAATGAACAATACACATTGTAACCTTATGCTCTATTTTTTAAATATTATTTGAACCATAATCGATGGTGGAAAGCTTGATAATCAATTATGAATGACTTCATAATCGGTTATGAGAGTATTATGCACCACGACAAGTCATGCACCTGAAGATCCAATGACACATTAGTGATTCACTCATTTAATGCAAAGTTATGTTTTTTTTTTCATAGTTTAGGAGGATATCTTTCGCTTCCCATCTCCTTTATTTCCTTCCAAATCACAGTCAATCTACCTAACTAAACATGAATAATGTCCAACTTTCTCAGCCTTCAAATCTACACCAAAAGTAAATAGACTCGTAAATATTCAAATGGTTATAAAAAAGCAACAACATAATAAGATAAAAAAATAATATAATTTTTGTTACATATATAAGATAAAAAAAAGTAAAATAACAATATAATTCTTGTTACGTATAATTAGAAGATAATAATAATTTTTCTTTATTTGATGAAAAAGGCCACTAATAGAAGTTAAAAATGTAAGGAACCCGTCATATAAGTTGTTAGGAGTCCCTCTAGTCGAATCAATAGAAGTCTCAACAAAAGTTGTCTGACATGGCTCTTCAATCGACGATCTAGTGTTCTCTCTGACTTACAAGTGGCTACGAACTACGGTATCAGGATTCAAATCAAAATAATTTATCATATTATAATAATTTGATTTTCTTTAATGTTTAAATTATTTTAATATATTTAAATTGAAAATATTTACATATTGCTAATCCAAGCAAAAAATTTCTATAAAATAATTATTTGCCTTCTTTTGAAAAAAATAATTTTAATTATCAAAATTTTATCATAAATAACTACACTAATACGATAACAGATAATTGTTATTACTTGATGTGTCAACATAGCTGAGATGTCAAGTTAAATAATAATAATAATAATAATTAACATGGAAACTTTATATATATATATATATATATATAACTATATATATATAACTATACTGATACTAAGAACATAATATGAAAAAAAAGAACTACACATATACTAGGAACATAATATGGTAGACAATAATAAAAAAATCGTATTTTTTTAATCTAACAAATAATTAATTACAATATACAAAATATAAAATCTATTAAATCATAGTGACCAAATAACCTTGAATATAAAATATGATATTAATTTGTCACAACTACTTTTGCTTTATCTTGAAAGTTTGTCCAAAGCATATGCTTTATTTGTGTTTAATATTTTGCTTTAACTTGATACTATGTCAAATTTAAATTCAAAGGCTCCCTTATTATTTTAAACATGGATGCCTTTAGGGTTCACCACAATGGATGATGATGAAGCAAGGTGATGGTTTCTCTCTAGTAAACAAATCCATTAAAGAATTAATAAAGTATTAATGAAGTATTAATGAAGTGTAGAGCCTCTTAGCCATTAACAGAAGATACTTAAAAAACATAAATCTTGGTAAATTTGTGGAGAATTGTAAACAGACAAGAAAAAATAGCTTAATTAGGACATAGGAAACATGAACATGATGATTTTGAAAGTAAATTAATTCGATAAGTTTGATTTGGATTCTTTCTTCTTCTTCTTTTTTTCGTCATTTTTTAAAACAAAACTGAAAAAATTAAGCCAGAAATTGGTTATTTAATCATTGAGTTCCAATATAGTAGATTTTGGGTATTGGAGGAGAAATGAAGGAAGATAATTGTTTGGAGAGGGAATATGTCAAAAAGTAAATACGAGAAAAAGAAGAAGATGAAACTCATTACTATCCTTTCTAAGAAATGGACAGAAATAATTACACAAATAAATATAATATATTACTGTTGCAGAGAAGAGTTCAACTCAATTCAATTAACTAATTGCACAAATAAATATAATATATTACTGTTGCAGAGAAGAGTGCAACCCAATTCACACAAATAAATATAATATATTACTGTTGTTGCAGAGAAGAGTTGAACTCAATTCAATTAACTAACCACTATATTAAAGACATTCAGTGACGAAGTGATTTTTATTATTATTCTTATTCTTATTATTATAACCACTATATTAAAAAAAACGATTATTAATATTTTTATTATGTTATTATTCTTATTATTATTAATATTAATATTATTATATTTATTAATGTTAATATTATTATTAGTAAGATTATTAATATTATTATTGATATTAACATTCTTACTAATATTAGTATTATTATTGATATTAATATTATTATTTATAGTTAGTGCGGTAAGTTAATTTCTTAATTTTTCATGTGTTGATAATTGAAATACAATCATTTTACACAAAGAAATACATTAAAAATTCTCATGAAAAACGTTTACTATATGGTTACAATTATCATATTAGAGTTTATGTGTATTCACATATTGATTGAACAATATTTCTATTTGATAGAAGATTCACTTCCAATATTGTGTTTTTATTGGTGATAATTTGTTTTATTAGAATAATAAAAAACAAAATATTATGACTAGATCTGATATTAAAACAAAATATAGAGATAAAGCCTTGTTAGTTTATTTGGCTTAAACAATTACTTAAAGAATTATAGTTTAGAGATATCACTTGTATATGATAAAACTACTTAAAGAATTATAATTTGGAAAGATCATTCAAATGACACTCACACGTGATTATATTTATAAGAACTCAGAACATATGATTTTTATGCACCAACTTGAGAGAGTGTGTTAAATATAACTGATTTAGTCATAGTTTCTATTATTTTGTTATAATTTTTATCTATAAACAAACATCATAGTGTATTTTTCACAAGGAAAATTAGTCATTAGTCTATTTTATTTATTATTATAACAATACAGAGAAGAAATAATTAAAATTATATTAACAGTAATAAATAATAATAAATAAAATCAATCCTAGTAAAAAATAATATTTTTTTGGTCAACAAAATCTGAGGCAAATTTAAGTTCTACAGGGAGAAAGAACAATTCATTTAATAAGAATTCCCACTCAAACGATAGCATTTTCTGCTATCACTATCAAATCCTTGGGCATATTGAACCAGTGATAGCACAACCTTTCATCTCCCTTAGGATTCACAATAACACTTCAAAGTACATGTAAAATTTGAGTTTTCTTTTGTCTATGTAACCAAATATTAATTTTATCTATAGTAGTTATGAGAATTCTTTTTATATACTGTTTTGTTTGATGGATAATAAATAAGAGAAGTCAAATTTTAATGTAACTCATTTTAATATTAATTATCTTGTTTATATATTATTTTAATATACGACTATTATTAGGATAATCCTTTCAACATATATAATAACAATAATGAAGAAAATATATAGTAGTGAGAATGATGATAATATTACTGATAAAAATAAAATTATTAACGAAAAATTTATACGAATGTTCGTTAAATAACTTTTATAAGTGATTAAGAAAATCCAATTTTGTTATGTTAATTAAAAAACTGACTAAAGTCATAATGAAAATAATCTACATAGGTTAAAAATTAAACATTAATGGTCGCATTATGTGCAAAGAGAAGAAACATTGTTAGAACAATATAAAAGAAAACTTTCATTTTTTAAAGTTAGATAAAGCTTTCTAATGATAGTATTGATAAGGATAACTAGAATAATGGAATAAATATTAATAAAGGCCGTGTTAATGTGATAATAATAAAGTGAAGACATATATGAATATATCACCGGTTAGAATAAAGTTATTAAACTTAACTTTATTATTTATTTTAGTAGATTAATAAAAAGGAGTGAGACTATTATCATATTTATTAGAAAATATTGTTCAAATTTAGATATGGTGGGTTCTTTTATTTTAACTTTTTAAAAACTAAATAAATATTTTTGAAGAATAAAAAGATTAGACATAATAAATATTATTGTTAAAAATAAATGGATTAAAAAAAATCATGACTTAATATAAAAATATTTTTAGTATAATTAATTAATTACATGATAATTAATATAAGGTATAATTATCTTATTGGTAGAAATGAAGTTACCATCATGAAGATTGTTATCAAACAAACTTTTTATGTTTAGAGGGAAAAACTTCATAGCAAAATGAATTTAAAACTCTGTTTGAACCATTTCTTAAATGGAAGAAACCCTAAACTCGTATTGTTAAATTTTATTAATCTATGCAAAACTCCTCAACCACCTCATATACGTCTAATCCAATGTGTCTAACAATTAACACAGTTGAGAGAGGAAGTTAAAAAAAAAATCAATTTAAATACATTTTAAAAAAATACAGAAAATAAATTGATTTTTTTAAAATTATTTTACTAAATTAAATATTAAATATATAAATTAAATACTGAACCAAATACCATAATTATACCTTAAATAATCCTAAGAGAATCTTGGAAAGCAAATTATGAAAGGGAAATGTGGGGCCCAGTCAATAATTAGCTACTTCTGGACACAACTTTACGACCGTAGGCCTTCCACGCACGTTGTTCACGCTTTCTACTGTCTCTGTCTTCTGTTCACATTCATCCTTTTACAACCACTTATTTGTCCTTTCTTTTATTTCTTAATATCTCTTCTTCAATTCAATTATCATAACAAAATTTCTATATATTTTTTTATTTCCTTTATAACCATTTTTAAGTGGATTGGATGGTCTAAGAGATTTATCACACGATGTGCTATAAAAGCTATTGAAAGTGTATGTTTTTAGAAGATTATTTTTTTTTATAAGTTCAAGTTTAATTTTAGTAAAATATACTTTTTATTATACATTGTTGAGTAATTTACAATAAAATATCAACAACATTTTTTGCTGTAAGAAACAGTTTTCTGTCGTTCTCTTTATCTTATTCCAGCATAGAGATTACATAAAGGGTTTTTTTAATAAAGTATTGTAGTGTCGGTTTGCATAGTGGTTTGAAAAATGAAGTATTTAGTTATTCGTTATATGAGAGAAAACAATGAAAAAAAAAAAAAAAAAAAAAGAAAAAATATTTTTTTTTTTTTTTTATTTTTTTTTTTTTTTTTTTTTTTTTTTTTTTTTTTTTTTTTTTTTTTTTTTTTTTTTTTTCTTCT